>JAESFJ010000006.1_pt1:0-282500 | contig 571480 bp, 564 predicted proteins | sample 9266161 | NCBI WGS metagenome assembly JAESFJ01 (sample SAMN14506165, study PRJNA617096) | algae metagenome | isolation source: Calothrix sp. FI2-JRJ7 and co-occurring heterotrophs from granitic desert soil | place: USA: Red Pass Lake area, Fort Irwin, California | collected 2000-06-01 | reverse complement strand
GGGTGCTTTTCACCTTTCCCTCACGGTACTGTGTTCGCTATCGGTCATGTACGAGTATTTAGGCTTGGAGGGTGGTCCCCCCATGTTCAGACAGGATTTCACGTGTCCCGCCCTACTCTAGTCCTTCATCATCACTTTCGCATACGGGACTGTCACCCGCTATGGTCACACTTTCCAGAGTGTTCTGCTAGTTGAAATGAAGGCACTGGCCTGGTCCCGGTTCGCTCGCCACTACTACGGGAATCTCTGTTGATGTCTTTTCCTCCGGGTACTGAGATGTTTCAGTTCCCCAGGTTCGCTTCACCAAGCCTATATATTCAGCTCGGTGATACCTTATCCACCTCGCCCGGCCGGCCCGAAAGCCGACTGGAAGAAATGGTGAAGGTGGGTTTCCCCATTCGGAAATCGCCGGATCAAAGTTTGCTCACAACTCCCCGACGCTTATCGCAGCGTGCCACGTCCTTCATCGCCTGTACATGCCAAGGCATCCACCAAATGCTCTTACCTCACGCTTGAGAATCCACACCATCAACGTCAGGCCTGCATAAAAGCCCGAGCGCTTGAAGATGGTGGGAGAAATTATCTCAGCCAGATAATCAATTTGATTGATTTGTGATGCATCGCTTGCACGCCACAAGCCCAAGAGCCTGTGCGATACAAACCAATGCGCCACGGCATCGATTTAAAAACCCATTCACAATGTCAAAGATCGGCGACGCTGACTAACCAGCACGATCGCCTGACCTGCCAAAGCAGGATCCGGTTCGTTTCATCTATCGGAATGTGATGCGCCTGGTGGAGCCTATCGGGATCGAACCGATGACCTGATGCTTGCAAAGCAACCGCTCTCCCAGCTGAGCTAAGGCCCCTTGAGGTAAGTGGTGGGCCTGAGAGGATTTGAACCTCTGACCTCACCCTTATCAGGGGTGCGCTCTAACCAACTGAGCTACAGGCCCACTCCACTGCGACCGGCCGCCATCCCCGAAGGAACAGGCTGCCGCGAGGGCGTGAGCCGGCGAAGGCACACAGCACGCGAGAAGCGCGCTGTATTCCGATTGATGAAAGGACATGAGGACGACGGCAATGTTCTTTGGAGACCGCGAAGCTCTTCCGGAGGCTGGCTCCGGCGCTTTCGCGAATATCCTTAGAAAGGAGGTGATCCAGCCGCAGGTTCCCCTACGGCTACCTTGTTACGACTTCACCCCAGTCGCTGAACCCACCGTGGTCAGCTGCCTCCTTACGGTTAGCGCACTGCCTTCGGGTGAATCCAACTCCCATGGTGTGACGGGCGGTGTGTACAAGGCCTGGGAACGTATTCACCGCGGCATGCTGATCCGCGATTACTAGCGATTCCGCCTTCATGCCCTCGAGTTGCAGAGGACAATCCGAACTGAGACATCTTTTGGAGATTAGCGCACCCTTGCGGGATAGCTGCCCACTGTAGATGCCATTGTAGCACGTGTGTAGCCCAGCCTGTAAGGGCCATGAGGACTTGACGTCATCCCCACCTTCCTCCGGCTTATCACCGGCAGTTTCCTTAAAGTGCCCAACTTAATGATGGCAACTAAGGACGAGGGTTGCGCTCGTTGCGGGACTTAACCCAACATCTCACGACACGAGCTGACGACAGCCATGCAGCACCTGTCACTAGGTCCCCGAAGGGAAGAAATCTGTCTCCAGAAGTCGTCCTAGGATGTCAAAGGCTGGTAAGGTTCTGCGCGTTGCTTCGAATTAAACCACATGCTCCACCGCTTGTGCAGGCCCCCGTCAATTCCTTTGAGTTTTAATCTTGCGACCGTACTCCCCAGGCGGATAACTTAATGCGTTAGCTGCGCCACCCAAGTTCCATGAACCCGGACAGCTAGTTATCATCGTTTACGGCGTGGACTACCAGGGTATCTAATCCTGTTTGCTCCCCACGCTTTCGCACCTCAGCGTCAATACTTGTCCAGCGAGTCGCCTTCGCCACTGGTGTTCTTCCGAATATCTACGAATTTCACCTCTACACTCGGAATTCCACTCGCCTCTCCAAGATTCTAGCTTCCCAGTTTCAAGGGCAGTTCCGGGGTTGAGCCCCGGGATTTCACCCCTGACTTAAAAAGCCGCCTACGTGCGCTTTACGCCCAGTAATTCCGAACAACGCTAGCTCCCTCCGTATTACCGCGGCTGCTGGCACGGAGTTAGCCGGAGCTTATTCTCCCGGTACTGTCATTATCATCCCGGGTAAAAGAGCTTTACAACCCTAAGGCCTTCATCACTCACGCGGCATTGCTGGATCAGGCTTTCGCCCATTGTCCAATATTCCCCACTGCTGCCTCCCGTAGGAGTCTGGGCCGTGTCTCAGTCCCAGTGTGGCTGATCATCCTCTCAGACCAGCTAAAGATCGTCGCCTTGGTGAGCTTTTACCTCACCAACAAGCTAATCTTACGCGGGCTCATCCTTGGGCGATAAATCTTTGGTCCGAAGACATTATACGGTATTAGCACAAATTTCTCTGAGTTATTCCGTACCCAAGGGCAGATTCCCACGCGTTACGCACCCGTGCGCCACTAACTCCGAAGAGTTCGTTCGACTTGCATGTGTTAGGCATGCCGCCAGCGTTCGTTCTGAGCCAGGATCAAACTCTCAAGTTTGATGTTCGAATCTGCAAAGGTGGAATATCCCTCGCAAACCCGCTCATTTTAAGGAGCCTGGCCTACACAAGAAGCAACCTTCGAAAAGGCTGCTTCCACGTTATGGAAACGTGTAAGACATGTAGGTCAGGCTTGGCTTTTTATCCTGAGTTGCTTGCACCCTAAAGCTGCAAGACCCAGGGCCGCCGCCCACATGTCCCTTCATCGACAATCACAATTTCAAAGAGCCACCGACAAGAAATGGCGGACAGTTGTCGTTCCCCGCTATTGCTATCGGGGGACATCTGTCCGTATCTGTTGGCGACCGGCTGGAGCGTGGCGTTTGCCGCCGCGCCCCGTCCGGTGAACAGGCCTCTAAGCCCGTCATCGATTCGCGTCAACAACCTTTTTGCAATTTTGTTTCAAAGGATGTTCGACCCGCCGGAAAACCCCGGCGCCTGAAGGACCAAATGGTGAGCGAAAGCGCGGAATTCAAGGGCTCTACGCTGGGCGGCGAAAGCGCGGACGCGTTCGGGCGCCGCGTGCGCAGCGCGGTTATCTGGCGTTCGGGCAGCCAGATATTGGCGCAGATCATCACCTGGGGCTCGACCTTGATGGTGATTCGACTGCTTGATCCGGCCGATTATGGCCTGTTTGCGATGACACAGGTCGTCATTTCCTTCCTCGCCTTCCTCAACGGCTGGGGATTCGCGAGCGCGCTGGTGCAATCCGATTCGGTCGAGCCGTTTCGAATCAGGCAGGCATTCGGCCTGCTGCTGGTGCTCAACGCCTTGCTCGCCGCGATGCAGTATTTCGGCGCGCCGATTGCCGCCGTCTATTATGGTCAGCCGATCGTTGCCGACCTGCTCCGCGTGCAGGCGCTGATGTTCCTCGCCACCCCGTTTATCGCGCTCCCCGAAGTGATGATGAGTCGCGCGCTAGACTTCCGGCGCCAGGCCTTCGTCAATCTGGCGGCAGCGCTCGCCGGCGCGAGCACGGCGCTGGCATGCGCGCTCGCGGGCTATGGCGTGTGGACGCTCGTCTATGCGCCGATCGCCCTATTCTGGACGCGCGCGATCGGGCTGACATTGGTCGCGCGACTGCTCGTGTGGCCCAGCTTCGACTTTCGCGGCTGCGGGCACATCATCGGCTTCGGTTCGGCGGTGCTGTTCAGCCAGCTGTTCTGGCTGGTGCAAAGCCAGTCGGACATTTTCATCGCCGGCGCCCGATTCGAACCGCATGCGCTCGGCCTTTATGCCGAGGCGCTGTTCCTCGCGCAGATCTTCATGGCAAAGTTCGTGCCGCCGCTGAACGAGGTCGCCTTTCCCGCCTATGCGCGAATCAAGCATGACAGCGCGGCGGTGCGGTGGAGCTTTTTGAAAACCGTCCGCCTGCTGATGCTGGTCGCGGCGCCTTTCTATTGCGGTCTCGCAGTCACCGCGGCGCCGATGGTCGAAACGGTGTTCGGGGCCAAATGGCTGGGCATGGTGTCCTATATCCAGATCATCGCGCTCGCCCTGATGCTGATGACGGTGCAGATCCTGTTCGCGCCGCTGACCAACGCGCTGGGCAAGCCGTCGCTGTCGATGTTCACCGCATTGAGCGGCGCGATCGTCTTTCCGATCGCCTTTCTGATCGGCGCCGAATGGGGATTGATCGGCATGGCGTGGGCGTGGCTGATTGCCGCGCCGCTGCTCCTGATCGTCACCGCGCGGCTGTCGGCGCCGCTGATCGGGGTTTCCTTATGGGCTATCGGCCGCGCGATGCTGCCCGGGCTCGCCCCCGCGCTGGTGATGGCGGTCGGGGTCGGCGTCACCGCGCAGGCGATCGCGCCGCTCGGGCTCGCCGCGCCCGTGCGCCTCGCCGCGCTCGGCGCGCTCGGCGCGGCACTCTATGGCGCGCTGCTCTGGCTGCTGGAGCGGGAGGCGATCGCCGAAGTCATGCGACTCGTGCTGCGCCGCCAACCGCCCGCCGCCGAAGTCGCGGCTCAGGACGCGATATAGTCGCGCATCGCCGCCGCCTCGGCCTCGATGCGGTCGATGCGATATTTGACCAGGTCGCCGATCGACACGAACCCGACGAGTCGGCCGCCCTGGACCACGGGCAAATGGCGGATGCGGCGCTGGGTCATTTGCGACAGCGCCGCCATCACCGCGGTTCCCGGTTCGCAGGTGATCGGCGATTTGGTCATCACCTCGTCGAGCTGGCGGTCGAGCGCCTCGGGGCCATAGGACGACATCAGCCGGACGAGGTCGCGTTCGGAAAAGATACCGACGATCGCCTCGCCCTCCATCACCGGCACCGCACCGATGCGATGCTGGGCGAGCAGGTCGAGCACCGCACGCACCGTGTCTTCCTTGCGCGCCGAAATCACCGGGCCCGTCCGCCCGTGGAGGATCGCTCCGATCGTCATGCCATGCCGCTCCCCATGTCGATTCTGTGGAGACAAAGTCTATCATGATTCGCGGCAAAGCCGAAACCGCCGACCTTATTCCATTCGCGCTTGGCCTTGGTCGCGGCTTGGTTCATGGAAGCGCGCATGGTCAAACCCTCCCCGCTCGACAAGGACGCAACGTCGAAGATCGCCTGGGCGCGCTATCGCCGCCTGATGCGCGGCATGGTGCTGGTGTCGCTGCTCGCGGTCGTCGGCGCGCTCATCTGGCTGCGTTTCAGCATCGGGGAGGCGCTGACCATCCATATGATCATCGCGACCGCGGCGGGGGTCGGCCTGTCGGTCATGCTCGGCGCGGCACTGATGGGCCTGGTCTTTCTGTCGAGCGGCAGCGGGCATGACGAGTCGATCGAAGACCCGTTCGAGGACGACCCGGACATGAACTATGACCGATAAGCCCGCGCCCGCCGCCGCCGACTGCCCGCGCGATCCGATCCTGCGCGTCGTCCCGCGCCCCGCCGACATCAACGCCAACGGCCATATCTTCGGCGGCTGGGTGCTCAGCCAGATGGACATTGCCGGCGGCATCGTTGCGGGGCGCGAGGCGCAGGGCGCGGTGGCGACGGTGGCGATCGAGACGATGGAGTTCATCGCGCCGATCCTGCTGCGCGACATCATCTCGGTTTACGCGCATCTCGAACGCCGCGGCCGCACCTCGCTGGCCATCCGCATCGAAGTCATCGCGACCCGCGGCCGCGAACAGGCGGAGGTGGCGGTGACCAGCGGGCTGTTCACCTTCGTGGCGCTCGACGAAAATCACCGCCCGCGCGCCTTGCCGCCGGTCTGACGCGATCCCGGCGGCGAATCAGCCGCCCTTCAATTTCTGACGAAAGCTTTGCACGACGCTGTCGTTCGCGGGCACGCGCACGCGCCAGACCCAGTTGCTGCCGCGGCGTTCCCAGCTTTCGGGCGGCGGGTCGATCGCAAAGGGAATCAGCATCTCGATCTCGGCATCGAAGGGCCGGGCGTTGGTCAGCGTCACCTGCCAGGTCTGAAACTCCCCCTTGGCGTCGCGGTCCTGAATCATCGCGCGAAATTGCACCGCTGGGCTTTGGCCGATGTCATAATCGACCCGCTCGTCCTTCGCCTTGTCGCCGATCGCCGCTTCGCCGACGAGCAGGCGCCGGCCGCCGATCGTCTCGAACACCGCCGCACTCCCGGCGGGCAGCGCCAGCCCCAGCCCGTCCGCTTCGCGGTTCTGGACGCGCAGCCGCATCATCAGCGGCTGCGGCCGGCTGTTCTGGTACAGCGTCGCTGCGTATAATTGTTCGACCGCGACGCGATCCTTGGCGAGCAGCGCCACCTGCTTCTGTCCCTTCGCCGACACGTCGACGCGAAACGGAACGCGGTAAAATTTCAGATCGCCCAGGTCCTCGGGCGGCGGCGGCGCAGGCGGCGGTGGTGGCGGCGGAGCCACCGGTGCGTACATCAGCATCTCCCGCCGCGAGACGCGGCTGCCGGTCACGACGACGTCTTCGGCGGCTTCCGCGGCAAAATCCTGCTCGAATTCGATGATCGGCGGCAATTCCCAGAAAGGATGCGTGCTCGTGATGTCCATTGGCCAGCATTTGAGGATCAGCGGCCCCGGGGTGCTGCGCGGCAGCGGCGGGCTGTAAACCTTGTTCAACCGTCCTGCGATGACGTTGAGCTGGGCGCCCGGAAAGCTGGTCACCCCGCCGTTCGCGACGGTGATCCACCCGGTCAGCCCCAACGTCTTGCCGTCGGGTCCGCGGTCGGCAACATAATTGGCCGCCCAATCGAACCCTTCGGCCAGATAGAGCAGCTGAACGGTCACCGTCCGCGCCGCCTTGCTTTCGACCAGTACCGACAGCGTCGGCTTGGCCGACAAATCCTTGGGCACGCGGGGGTAGAGCATCCGTTCGGGCAGCCCCGAACAGGCCAGCGCCTCGAACCCGCCCGCCGCATTCTGCACGACGACGCCGCCGTTCGGCCCTGCCTGGATCACCGCTTCCTGCTCGGTCACCTTGCCGGTGGCGCGGTTGGTGCGGCGCAGCGTCACGCTGCGTTTCAGATAGGCATCGACCAGCCCGGCGGGCGACAGCAACCGCGCGTCGCGATTCTTTTCGATCACCCCGTCGGGCAACCCGCTGACCACCGCGGTTTCGGGGAGCAAGCCCTCGGCGACGCCCTCGAAACGCAGCACCGATGTCCCGGCGGGCAAGGTGACAGTGCGCGTTTCGGTGATGAAGGCAAAGCCCTGCGGCCAATTGGGATTGATCGGACCGCCGCCGCGATTGGGAGCGCGATAGACGGTGACCGCCGCATCGTCGATCTTTGCCGATACGGTGATCGTCGGCGCGGTCTGCGCCAACGCCGACGGCGGCGCCAGCATCGCCGCGACCCATGCCAGCAGCAGCGCACCCCGCATCCCGCGCGCCTTAGTAACGCGAGTCGAAGGTGACGGTGACCTCGGCCTTGCCATTGGCGGGCACCGGCACCCGCCATTCGACCCGGTCCGCCGACACCCGCTCGCCCTTCAGGCTTTCGTCGCTGATCCGCACATCGCCATACAGCCCATCCTGCGCCAGCAGCACCGTCACCGGCGCCGGGCGCGCATTGGTCACGCTATATTTCATCCTGGTCACCCAGCGCGAATCGCCCTTGCGGGTGCGCGACACCACGGTCGGCTGGACTTTCACGTCGAACGCGTCCCCGGTGCGCAGCGACATCGCCGATCCCATCGGCGTATGGCCGATGCTGTTTTCGCCGATGAACTGCGGATCGCCGCGCGCGTCGCGCATATAGACGCGGATCGTTCCCGCGGGCAGCTGGTCGCCCAGCCCGCCCTGGCGCGAGGTCGAAAAGCGCAGCACGCTGGCGGTGCTCACCGCTTCGGTGCTGCTGCCCAGCCAGCGGTTGACATATTCATAGGTCGATTGCGCGGGCGCGCCCTTCACGTCGAGGAAGCTCACCTGCTTTTGCTGCGCGTTGGCGATCGTCGTGCGCGCGGCGAGCGGATAGAGATAATAGTCGCCCAGCCGTTCGCGGTCGTTGCTTTCGGTCCCGGCACTGTCCAGCGCGCCGGTCATCTGGCGAAACCCCCCGCCGCCGCCCGGATTGCCCGCGACCAGCAACGTCCGCGCATTGGCAAAGGTCGTGCCGGTGCTGTTGGTCAGCGTCACCCAGCCCTGAATATCCATCGCGCCCTTCGCCGCGTCGAACAACGCCACATAGTCGGCGGTCCAGCCGAGATTGGGGGTCAGATACGACAATCGGGTCGGGACGGTCCCGGCGCTGGCGGCGTCGACCGTCACCGACAGCGTCGGGCGGGCGCGCAAATTGGGCGGCAGGCGGTCGAACACCGCGCGCACCGGCAGGCCGTCGTCGCGCAGCACCTCGATCCGTTCGCCGACCTGCAGCACGATGCCGCCATTGGCGGCCAGCACCTTGGCACGCTCGGTGCGTTCGGCGCCGGTCGCGGGGTTGGTGCGGACCAGCGTGATCGACTGGCCGACCGCCTTGTCCATCAATTTGTCGGGGGTGAGCAGGTCGAAATCGAAATTCTGCTCGACGATCGCGATGCCCGGCCCCGACAGCGTCACCGTTTCGGGGCGGATGCGCGCCGACACGTCGGGAAATTCGATGCGGTTGCGCCCGGCGCTGACCGGCAATTGCCGGTCGTCCTGCACCAGCGACTGGCCATTGTTATAGATGGTGACCGCGACATCGCCCTGCGCATTGCCCGGCACCCCGTCCTGCGCCGCCGCGGGAAGGACGACCGCCGCACCCAGCGCGACAATCGCCCCGCAAGTCCTTGCCAAAGCGCGCATAAAAAAGCCTCCCCGCAAATGGTTCTGCGGGGAGGCTATGGCATGTCTCGGTCAATGACCAGCGCGAAGATGTACTGCTATTCGGCCGCTTCGACCCCGGGGCTGCGCGTCGCCAGCGTGCGGCGGGCGCGGCGCGGCTTGGCGGGCGCTTCGTCGCCAGTGCTGTCGGCATCGGCGTCGGCGCTGCGTTCGGGGCGGCCGATGGCCGGGGGCAGCACCGCGGTATCGATACCGGCATTGCCGCCATCGTCGTTGCCATCGACCTCAGTCGCGCGCGGACGGCGCGGAGTGCGGCGGTTGGTGCGCGGTGCGGGCGCTTCGTCGGCGACGGTTTCGACGCTGTTGGTGTTGGTGTTGGTGTCGTCGCTATCACTGTCGCGCGGTTCGCTACGCGCCTCGTCGCGGTCGCGGCGCGGGCGGTCCTGCTGCTGGCGGTTGCCGCGATTGTCGTCGTCACGGTCGCTGCGCGTGTCGCGATTGCCGCGCCCTTCGCGCTGGCTGCGCTCGGGACGGTCGCTACGGTCGCTACGGTCGTTGCGGTCGCCACGATCATTGCGATCATTGCGCTCGCCGCGATCGCTGTCGCCATTGTCGTCGCGATCGGCGTCCATATCCAGATCGCTGTCGTCATGGCCGTCGAAATCTTCGACGCCGCGAATTTCGCGCTGGCGGTCCTGACCGCGGTCCTGGCCGTTCGCCGCGTTCTTTTCTTCCTGGCGGATGCGGAAATCGCTCACGACGCGGAAATAATGATCGGCGAACTGGAGGTAATATTCGGTCTGCACCCGGTCCCCGGCCAGCTGCGCATCGCGCGCCAGGTTGCGGTATTTCTCGATCATCTGGGCGCCGTTGCCGCGCGCCCGGCTGTCGATGCGGTTGGCCTGATCGACCCCGCCGCGACCACCCGATTGCGGGCGGTTATTGTTGTTGCTGTTGTTATTGTTGCGGCCGCGACGGCGACCGCTTTGCCGGTTGTTCATGTTCAACTGAGACATCCTGTCGAAAAGCTAATAAGCTATGCCAACCCCTTTTGGCCGACCGCGCATCTTGCGCGTCGTGCCCGCGCGCCTTGCGCGGTTCTTGCCCTTTACCGCTCGTCTGGACCAAGGCCCGGTCGAACATTGTAAGTGGGAAGCAGATCCGCCGGACCAGTATCGATGCGTTGCATCGCCAAAGGTGTCCCAGCCGGGTCTGTGACTGGCCCCTAACCCGCTTTTCGCCGAAAACCAAGCAATATTTGCGAAAGGGCGGGTCAGGCGCGGGTCAGCAAAAGCGCCCGGTCGCGGCCACCCAGGTCCTGGCGGCCGGCGACGGCAAACCCCGCCGCTTCGGCGAGCTGCCGTACCAAGATATGCTGCGTCGCCCCGATTTCAAGCACCGCGGCGCCGCCCGGCGCCAGCAGGCGCGGCAGATCGGGGATGATGCGGCGGTAATCGTCGAGGCCATCGGGACCGGCAAACAGCGCGCCCGCGGGTTCATGGTCGGCGACATCGGGCATCAGCGGCTCATCGACCCCGATATAGGGCGGGTTGCACAGGATCAGGTCGAACGGGCCGTCGATGCCGTCGCCCCAGTCGCCCGACTGGAAGGTGGCGCGATCCGCCATCCCCAATTCCTCGGCGTTGTCGCGCGCATAGGCCAGCGCCTGTTCGGATGCATCGACCCCCAGCCCCGTCGCCGCCGGAAATTCGCTCAGCACGGCCAGCAGCAATGTTCCCGGCCCGGTGCCGAGATCGAGCACCCGCGCTGGCCACCCCGCCCCGCGTTCGCGCGCGAAATCGAGACACGCCTCGACCAATGTTTCGCTGTCGGGGCGCGGGATCAGCACCCCCGGCCCGACCGCGATCCGCAGCGTCCAGAAATCGCGATAGCCAAGGATATAAGCGACCGGCTCATGCCCCATGCGCCGCGCGACCAGCGGTGCATAAAGCTCGGGCACCGCATACCGCGCCGGATCGAGCAGCACGTCCTGCCGCGCGATCCCCAGCGCATGCGCCATCAGCAGTTCGGCATCGAGCCGCGGGGTGTCGCTGATCCCGGTCAGCAGATTGGCCGCGTTGCGGAGAGACTCGGCCACCCCCGCAAAAGTCGGGGGTTCAGTCACCCAGCCCCGCCAGCCGCTGCGCCTGATCCTCGGCGATCAGCGCGTCGATCAGCTCGTCCATCGCGCCCTCGATGATTTCGGGCAGGCGGTGGAGCGTCAGGTTGATGCGGTGGTCGGTCACCCGGCCTTGCGGGAAATTATAGGTGCGGATGCGTTCGGAACGGTCGCCCGACCCGACCATCGACTTGCGCGCCGACGCCTCGGCATCGTGGATCTTCGCGCGCTCCAGATCATAAAGCCGCGCGCGCAGCACCTGCATCGCCTTGGCGCGGTTCTTGTGCTGGCTGCGCTGGTCCTGCTGGATCACGACCAGGCCCGACGGGATATGCGTGATGCGGATCGCCGAATCGGTGGTGTTGACGTGCTGCCCGCCCGCGCCCGACGCGCGATAGATGTCGATCTTCAGGTCGTTGTCGTTGATCGCGACATCGACCTCCTCGGCCTCGGGCAGCACCGCGACGGTCGCGGCGCTGGTGTGGATGCGCCCCTGGCTTTCGGTCGCGGGGACGCGCTGGACGCGGTGGACGCCGCTCTCGAACTTCAGTTTGGCGAACACGCCCTGCCCCATCACCGACGCGACGACTTCCTTGTAGCCGCCCATTTCGGCTTCGTTCGCCGAGATGATTTCGACCTTCCACCCCTGTCCGTCGGCATAGCGGCTGTACATGCGCAGCAGGTCGCCCGCGAACAGCGCCGCCTCGTCGCCGCCGGTCCCGGCACGAATTTCGAGCATCGCGGCGCGCGCATCGGCGACATCCTTGGGCAGCAATTGGAGCGCCAGGTCATGCTCGGCCGCGGGCAGTGCGGCCTCGACCGCCGCGATTTCCTCGGCCGCCATCGCCTTCATCTCGGGATCGGTCAGCATTTCGCCCAGCGAGGTCAGTTCGCCGCGCAGCCGGACAACTTCGCGCGCCGCCGTGGCGACGGGCTCCAGCTCGGCAAACTCCTTCGACGCCGCGACAAAGTCGGCAGGCGCCATATCGCCCGTCGCCATGCGCGCCTGGAGGGCCGCGTGGCGTTCGATGATGGCGTCGATCTGGCGTTCGGAAACCTGGGTCATCTACTCACTGTCGTTTCAATACTTCGTCATCCCGGACTTGATCCGGGATCCATGACCGCCGGTGCCGACTGGACCCCGGATCAAGTCCGGGGTGACGAGGAGTTAAAGTCACCTAGAAATCGAAGACCAGTCGTCGGCAAATAGGACCTCGTCAAGCCGGCTCACTCCGCCGCCTTGAACGCGACAATGAATCTCGGTCGCTTCTCCGTCCATCGTCAACGTGACGATCTCAGTCGGGCCAAGCTTCACGGCCTTGTCGTAGCGCTTTCTGGGCGATCCGCTTGAAACGACTTCGCTCGAGATGCCCGAACGACGAAACGCTGCGATCAAGGCCGTAGCACTCGGAATGGCGTTGTCATCTTCAGCGATCACCACTGCATAGGGGGCTGACGAACTAACTTCAGGCAGCAACATCGCCAACCGCTCGATCCCCGCCGCCCAGCCGACCGCCGCGGTCGGCGGACCACCCAGCGCCTCGATCAGCCCGTCGTAGCGCCCGCCGCCGAGCACGGTGCCCTGTGCGCCCAGCCGGTCGGTGACGAACTCGAACGCGGTGTGGCGATAATAGTCCAGCCCGCGCACCAGCCGCGCATTGCGCTCCCACGCGACCCCCGCCGCATCCAGCCCCGCAGTCACCGCGCCAAAGAAATCCTGCGCTTCGCTCGTCAGAAACGCGTCGATGTCGGGTGCGCTGTCGGCAATGGGCCGGTCCTTCGGATCCTTGCTGTCCAATATGCGCAGCGGATTCTTGTCGAGCCGCGCAAGGCTGTCTTCGGACAGATCGTCGCGATGGCCCATGAAATGCTCGACCAGCGCCGCGCGCCACGCATCGCGGCTCGCCGCATCGCCCAGCGTGTTGAGCGTCAGCGTCACGCCCTCGGCGATCCCCAATTCCTTCAGCAACTGGTCGGCAAACACCAGCAATTCCGCATCCGCCAGCGGGCTGTCGCTGCCCAGCACTTCGGCATCCAGTTGATGGAACTGGCGATAGCGCCCCTTTTGCGGGCGCTCATACCGGAACAGCGGCCCGTGCGTCGCGACCTTCAGCGGCGCATACTGCTGCCAGCCGTTGGTGATATAGGCCCGCGCGATCCCCGCGGTAAATTCGGGGCGCAGCGTGATCGATTCGCCGCCGCGGTCCTCGAACGAATACATTTCCTTCGACACCACATCGGTCGTTTCGCCCAGCGAGCGCGCGAACACCTCGGTCGGCTCGATCACCGGCACCTCGATCCGCTTATATCCATACAGCCGCCGCACCCGTTCGAACGTGTCGACGACATGCGCAAAACGGTCGGCGAAATCGCCCAGCATGTCCTGGGTGCCGCGCACGGCCTGCGGGGTCGCGATCTTGGCGGATTTGTCCTTGCTCATGGGCGCGGCGTCTAGTCGATTTTCGCGGAGGCGCAAAGTCCCCTCTCCCGCCGGGAGAAGGCTGTCCACGTCTGGACCTCGCCGCCATTTCCCGCCACAACCCACCGATGAAAAAACAACTGCTCGTCGCAACCGCACTGATCGCCGCCATCCCCGCCGCCTTCGCGCAAAACGGCAACAGCCGCCCGCAACCGGTCGTCCAGCCGCACGTCATCCCGCTGCCCGCCGACAAACCCTATCCCGGCACCATGCAGCTGAAGGTCGATGCCAGCGACGTCGCGCGCGGCATCTTTCATGTCCGCCAGACGATCCCGGTCGCGCGGCCCGGCAAGCTGACCCTGCTCTATCCCGAATGGCTGCCCGGCAAGCACGCCCCGCGCGGCGCGATCGCCGAAATGGCGGGGTTCAAACCCAGCGCGGGCGGCAAGCCGCTGAGCTGGACGCGCCAGCCGACCGATGTCTATGCGTTCGACGTCGATGTGCCCGCGGGGGTCAAGAGCATCGACGTTACGTTCGATTTCCTGTCGCCGACGCGCACCAGCGAGGGCCGCGTCGTCGTCACCCCCGCGGTGATGAACCTGCAATGGGAACAGGTCAGCCTCTATCCCGCGGGCTATTTCACGCGGCAGATACCCGTGCAGCTGGAAGTCACCTTGCCCGACGGGTGGACCGGCGCCGCGGCGCTCGACGGGCTGAAAATATCGGGCAACCGCTACAGCTTTGCGCCGACCAGCTACGAGGTGCTGGTCGACAGCCCGATGTTCGCAGGCGCCCATTTTCGCAAATGGGACCTCGGCCAGAATGTCACGCTGAACGTCGTCGCGGATGAGGCCAAATATCTCGACGCCCGCCCCGACCATATCGCGCGCCACGCGGCGCTGGTGTCGGAGGCGGTGGCGCTGTTCGGGGTGCGCCATTTCGACCGCTATGAATTTCTGCTCGCACTGACCGACGAACTCGGCGGCATCGGGCTGGAACATCACCGGTCGAGCGAAAACAGCCGCAACCGCGATTATTTCACCGCGTGGGACGAAAACGACAGCGAGCGCGGGCTGCTGCCGCACGAGCTGGTCCACAGCTGGAACGGCAAATATCGCCGCCCCGACAAATTATGGACCCCCGATTTCCGCACCCCGATGCAGGGCAATCTGCTGTGGGTTTACGAAGGACAGACGAGCTATTGGGACCTCGTCCTCGCCGGCCGGTCGGGGATGCAGTCGAAAGACATGATCCTCGCCGAATGGGCGACCCACGCGGGCTTCTACAGCGCCCAGCCGGGCCGCGAATGGCGCGCGGTCGAGGATACGACGCTCGATCCGGTCATCGGCGCGCGCAAGCCCAAACCCTTTGCCAGCTGGGCGCGCGGCGAGGATTATTACAACGAAGGATCGCTGACCTGGCTCGAAGCCGACCTGCTGATCCGCCAGGCGACGAACGATGCCAAAAGCCTCGACGATTTCGCGCGCGCCTTCTTTGGCGGGCGCGAGGGCGATTGGGGGCAGGACGCCTATGATTTCGACGATGTCGTCGCGGCGCTGAACGCCGTCCATCCCCATGATTGGGCGCGCTTCCTGCGCGAGCGGCTGCAAACGCCCGGCCAAGGCGCGCCGGTTCGCGGTATCGAGCGCGCGGGATACCGGCTGGCGTGGCGCGATGCGCCGAATGTGTACGACCGCGACCGCATGGCACAGGCGAAAAACTATGACCTCACCCATTCATTGGGATTGACGATCGACAAGGATGGCATCGCGGGCGCGATCCTGTGGGACGGCCCGGCGTTCAAGGCCGACATCGTCAACGGCACCAAGATCGTCGCGGTCGACGGCACCGCCTATAGCAAGGACCGGCTGGAGGCCGCGATCCGCACCGCCGCCGACGGCAAGACCCCGGTGCGCCTGCTCGTGGAACGCGGCGGTCGCTATCGCCAGATCGACCTAGCCTATCACGGCGGGCTGCGCTGGCCGCATCTGGAAAAGGTCGGGACAGGCCCGGACTGGTTCGACCGGCTGCTGGCGCCGAGGCGGGTGCTTTAGAGGAGGCTGACTTCCGTCAGGATCGTCATTGCGAGGAGCGAAGCGACGCGGCAATCCAGCGTGACGTAAACCGCCCTGGATTGCTTCGCTGCGCTCGCAATGACGAGTGCAGTAATCCAAAGTCATCAATCTCTAGCGCGCGCCTTCACTGGAGCGGCTTAATGCCTCGACTTTTCGCGCCATCGGGCGCTAAAGGCGCCCGCGATTCTAAAAACCAAAAGGACTCCACTCTCCCATGCGCATCGACCTGATCCCCGCCGGCGACAATCCGCCCGACAGCCTCAACGTCCTGATCGAGGTGCCGATCGGCGGCGAGCCGGTGAAATATGAATTCGACAAGGCGTCGGGCGCGCTGTTCGTCGACCGCTTTCTCCACACCCCGATGCGCTACCCCGCCAATTACGGCTTCGTCCCGCACACGCTGGGCGAGGATGGCGATCCGCTCGACGCGCTCGTCGTCGCGCGCTCGCCGATCGTCGCCGGCGCGGTGGTCAAATGCCGCCCGATCGGCGTGCTGCTGATGGAAGACGACGCGGGCGGCGACGAGAAACTGCTGTGCGTCCCGGTCAACAAGACCTTCCCCTATTATGCCGATGTCACGAGCTACACCGACATGCCGCCGATCGTGCTGCAACAGATCGAGCATTTCTTCACCCATTACAAAGACCTCGAACCTGGCAAATGGGCAAAGCTCAACGGCTGGGGCGATGTCGACGAGGCGAAGCGCATCATCGTCGAATGCATCGAGCGCGCGAAGAAGGTGGGGTTCTAACAGGCGCTGTCATTGCGAGGAGCGAAGCGACGCGGCAATCCAGAGTGTGCGGTAACCGCCCTGGATTGCTTCGCTTCGCTCGCAATGACGAGCTTCAGGACGAAGGCTCTTCGTCGTCCGCCAACACCCGCACATCGGTCCGCGGATAGGGAATCCGGATCCCCGCTTCCTGAAACCGGTCCCAGATCCCCAGGAACACCTCGCCCTGGATATTGCCCAGCCCCGCCTCGGGGTCCGAAATCCAGATGCGCAGTTCATGCTCGACCGCGCGCTCGCCGAACGCGGTAATCCACACCGCGGGTTCGGGCTCGTCCAGGATGCGCGGATTCGTCTTCGCCGTCTCGACGATCAGCCGCTGCGCCAGCCGCAGGTCGGCGTCATAGGGAACCGGGATCCGCATCCGAACCCGCACTTCGGGGCTGGCATAGCTCCAGTTTTCGACCGCCTGCGTCATCAGCAATTCGTTCGGGATCAGATGCTTTTTCCCGTCGCGGGTGACGACATTGACCGCGCGCACCCCGATCTTGGCGACGCGCCCGACATTGGGCACCCCGTTCAGCATCGCCGACCCGCCCATGCTGCTGCCGTCGCCGACGACGATGATGTCGCCCGGCTTGATCGACCGGTCCATCAACAGGATGATGCCCGCGATCAGATTGCCGACGGTTTTCTGCAAACCAAAACCGATCGCGAGGCCCGCAGCGCCCGAAAACACTGCCAGCGCGGTCAGGTCGATGCCCAGCAGGTCGATGCCGAACAACATCGCAAAAACGAACAGCGCGATCGCGATCAGCTTTTCGGTGAGCAACCGCTGCGTCTGATCGATATGGGTGTTGCGGCGCAGCAGCCATTTGGTCGCGCGCATGACGATCTTGACCGCCAGATAGAGCAGCACCGCGACGACGACGGTCGAAAACAGGCTGTAGAGCGACAGCCGGTACGCGCCGACGTCGAGCCCGATCGCCTTCATCGCGATCACCATGCCGTCGACCCCCTCGCGCAGATTGGCGGCGGCGCTCATCGTGCCGCAAATCCTTGGGCCAGGTCGGCGATCAGGTCAGTGGTATCCTCCAGCCCGATCGACAGCCGGATCAGCGGGTCGGGATCGGTCCAGGCGGCTGCGGTGCGAACGGGGTTGCTGGGCACCACCAGGCTTTCATAGCCGCCCCAGCTGAACCCGATGCCGAACAGCGTCAGCGCATCGATGAAGCGGGTGCGCGCGGCGATGTCGGCGCCTTTCAGGGTAAAGCCGAACAGCCCGCTGGTTCCCGAAAAGTCGCGCGACCAGAGCGCATGGCCGGGATCGCCGGGGAGCGCCGGGTGCAGGACGCGGCCAACTTCGGGTCGCGCGGCGAGCCAGTTCGCCACCGCCAAGCCATTTTCGCCATGCCGCGCCATCCGCACGTCGAGCGTCCTGAGGCCACGCAGCATCAGCGCGCAATCGTCGGGCGATACCGCCTGCCCCAGCTGATACGCCGCGCTGCGCAGCCGCGGCCACACCGCCTTCGTCGCGGTCAGCGACCCCATCATCGCGTCGCTATGGCCGCCGACATATTTGGTCAGGCTCATCATCGCGACATCGACGCCGTGCGCCAGCGCCGGGAACAGCAAAGGCGTCGCCCAGGTGTTGTCGAGCATCGTCAGCACGCCATGCGCACGCGCAACCGCGACGATCGCCGGAATATCCTGCACCTCGAACGTCAGGCTGCCCGGCGATTCGAGAAAGATCAGCTTCGTGTTCGGCCGGATCAGATCGGCGATCCCGGCACCGACCAGCGGATCATAATAGGTCGTCGTCACGCCATAACGCGCCAGCAAGCCGTCGCAAAAGGCGCGCGTCGGTTCATAAGCACTATCGACCATCAGCAGATGATCGCCGGGCGCCAGCAGCGCGAGCAGCCCCGCCGAATTGGCGGCGACGCCCGACGGATAGAGCAACGTCCCCGCCGCCCCCGGCTCCATATCGGTCAGCGCATCGGCCAGCGCCCACACCGTCGGCGTGCCGCGGCGCCCGTAATAGAGCTTGTCGTGCGTCGCATGCCCCCGCGCGTCGAGGTCGGCGATATTGTCGTAAAGGATCGTCGAGGCGCGCCATACCGGCGGATTGACCACGCCGCCGCCCAGTCGCGGATCGCCCGTCCACTCGGGCCGCCGCCCGCCCTGCACCAACTTGGTCGCGGGGCGAAGGCTGTCATCGTCGCTCTTGCTCATCGCGCCTTGTTAGCGGAGCAGGGGGCAAAATCCAGTGTGGGCGACTAGAAATACCGACACCGTCAACAAGCGCATACATTGAAAACCGTTCGCGCTGAGCCTGTCGAAGTGCCGTCCTTTCTTGCTAGCGACGCAAGAGAAAGAACGGTGCTTCGACAGGCTCAGCACGAACGGAAAAAACAGGTTAGGTTTCGTGATCAGGCCGCGCCGGTCGCCTTCGGCGTCGCCGGGTCGGCGCCCCATTCGGTCCAGCTGCCGTCGTAAACCGCGACATCGTCCTTGCCGAGCAGGTGCGCACCAAATGCCACCACGGTCGCGGTCATGCCGCTGCCGCAGGTGGTGACCAGCGGCTTGTCGAGGTCGACCCCGGCGGCGTCGAATGCCGCTTTCAACTCGTCGCCGCGCTTCCACGTGCCGTCGGCATTGAACAATGTCGTATGCGGCAGGCTGCGCGACCCGGGGATATGACCCGGTGCGACGCCGGGACGCGGATCGCGGTCTTCGCCGGTGAAGCGCGCCGTGGGGCGCGCATCGAGCACCTGTTCGGCGCCGCTGGCGACATTCGCCAGCATCTGATCCTTGGTTCGCACCGCCTTGGCGTCGCGCCACACGGTGAAATGACGGTGGCGCAGCGTCTGCTTGCCCATTTCGAGCGCGCGGCCCTCGGCCTTCCATTTCGCAAGCCCGCCGTCGAGCAGCGCGACATCATGCGCGCCGAACAATTTGAGCAGCCACCAGGCACGCGCCGCGCTTTTCAGCGGGCTGTCGTCGTACAGCACGATGCGGCTGCCATCGCCCAGGCCCAGCGACTGCATGCGGCTGGCGAATTTTTCGGCCTGCGGCGCCATGTTGTCGACGGCGCTCGACGGATCGGTCAGTTCGGCGAGATCCATGAACACGGCGCCCGGGATATGCCCCGCTTCATATTCGCCGCGCGCGTCGCGGCCCGCGTCATCCATGAATTTCGTCGCGTCCACGACCCGCAGGTCCGACGCCCCCAGTTCGCGTTCCAGCCAGTCGGTTGAGACCAAGGCGTCCATGTCATGCTCCTGTTGCGACCGATCGGAACTTTACCCGTCCCTTCGCCGGTCATCCTGCGCCGTTCTTTCCGGGGACGATAAGCCTATGCCCCGCCGTGCCCTTTTTCAAGCACGGTGGCGCTGTGCCTCAGCCCATGCTGCGCTGCAACAAAAAAGCTGCGCTTCTGTGGCGCGATCCGTGACACTATTGGCTGCGCTGGACCGCGGTCGCACGGGCGCCGGGACGATCGACCTGATAGATCGCGCGATCGAGCGCCAGCGGCGCGATCTTGGCGCTGCCGCTGGTGCCTTGCTCGCGGCCGAGCACAAAGCTGACCGCATTCTGGCCAAAGGCTTCGCCCTCGCCGTCCCAATGATAGGTAACGTCGAACGCGATCACCGGCACCAGCATCGGTTTGCCGCCGATCATCAGCGGCGCGATCGCGGCGCGCGGCAGCATGACTTCGGTCGACAGCATCTCGCCGGCGCCCGCCGCCAGCATCATGTCGTCGCGCAACACGCTGCCGCCCGCGCCATCGAAGAAGCGCCCGAGCACCGCCTCGGGCATCGCCGAGCCCTGATTGAGCGCGATGCGGACCATCATCCCGGTCGCGGGCAGGCTGCCCTGGTTGGTCAGGTGAAGCGCAAAGCCGACCGCGACATGGTCGGGCGCAAAACGGATGCTGCCGATTTCGAGCGTGATCGCGACCAGCGCGCGCTGCTCGCCCGCGGCGCGGGTGACCAGCGGCGATGCCGCGCGCGGTTCGTCGCGAATGACGGGAGCCGCCGGCGCCGCTGGGCGCGGTGCAGGCGGCGGCGCGACCGGCTTTGCGGGCGGGGCGGCGCTGCGCGGCGCGGGAACCGGCGACCGCGGACGCGGTGCTTCGACGTCCGGCTCGATCGCCGGACCCGCGACGACGGTGCGGCGGCGCCAATACCACATGCCGACGCCCAGCGCGGCGAGAACCGCGAGCAGCCAGGCCCACAGCGGCGTCCCCGCCGACGCGCTGGCCGGTGCTGCGATGGCGGGCGCGGGATCGCTCGCGTCGGACGAAACGACGGGCGGCCCGGCGACGACCGGCGCGTCGGTGGTCAGGGACGGCAGCACCGTGCTTGCCGCGTCGGGGGCGGCGGCGGACGCGGGCGCATTGCGCGGGACGGCCACGGCGGGCGCCTCGCGGCGTGTCGGGGCGGCGGCGGCGCCCGGCGCGGGCGTGGCCGGCTGCGTCGGGATCACCCGCGGCGCGGCGGGCTGGGTCGGCGACGGCGCCGGGGTGGGCGCGGGGGTCGGCGGCGAGCCGCGGCGCTCGCCCGGCGCGACCGGCGGCAAGCCGTTATCCGACGGTCCCTGGACGCCGGGCGCGCGGCCGTCGTCGGCGGGCGGCAGGCGAAAGATCGACGAGGGCGCGGGCGTCGGAGCGGGCGATTCGGTCTGCTGCGCGGCGATCGGCGTCGCCGCGCCGACTGCGATCATCGTGGCCGCCAGCGGCAAAGCCGTCTGCCACCGTCCCTGCCCAAATTTCCGCACCGTCATCGAAATGTCCGCGATCCCAAACTGCTCATATGCTTGCCGCGCCGCTGAATTGGCGCTGAACCGGGCCATCCACGGGATGACAGCGGCGCCGCGCGTCCCTAGATGGTTTCGATGACCGATTCTACCCCCGCACCGCTCGCGCCGAAACATCTTGGCCAGTCGAGCGACCTTCCTGCCGCACCCGCAGCGGCGATCCTCGACTATGTCCCCAACCCGCGCGGCGGCGAACTCTATCTCGTGCGCTTTGCCGCGCCCGAATTCACCTCGCTCTGCCCGGTCACCGGCCAGCCCGATTTCGCGCATCTGGTCATCGATTATGCCCCCGGCGAAACGATCGTCGAATCGAAAAGCCTGAAGCTGTTCCTCGGATCGTTCCGCAACCATGCCGGGTTTCACGAGGATTGCACCGTCGGCATCGGCCGCCGCCTGTTCGACGAGATGCAGCCTTTGTGGCTCCGCGTCGGCGGCTATTGGTATCCGCGCGGCGGCATCCCGATCGACGTCTTCTGGCAATCGGGCCCGCCGCCCGCCGGGCTGTGGCTTCCCGACCAGGGCGTCGCGCCCTATCGCGGGCGCGGATGAGATTTCATCTTTCCGTCACAATTTATTGACATTAGTGTCAACGATATGACCGCAGCCTCGCTCCCGCACGACCACGCCATCGCCGTCGGTTCCGACCAGATCGATTTCATGGGCCACGTCAACAACGCCCATTATCTCAGCTGGGTCCAGGAAGCGGTGCTGTCGCACTGGCGCCATATCGCGCCGCCCGACGCGGTCGCCGCGCATCTGTGGGTCGCGCTGAAGCACGAGATTACCTACCGCCGCCCCGCCTTCCTCGACGATCAGGTCATCGCGACCGTCATCCTGGAAAAGGTCCAGGGCGCCCGCGCCTTCTACGAAACGATCATCAAGCGCGGCGAGGATGTGCTGGCCGAGGTCAAATCGAGCTGGTGCTGCATCGACGCCGAAACGCTGCGCCCGGCGCGGCTGGCGAGCGAGGTCGTGGCGCGGTTTTTCCCGGGCGAGAAGGTTTAGGCCCGACCTCGCAATGGCCGGTTTGCGGTGGGGAGCGGACCGGCAGGTTCAAGTGACCACGAAGATTATTGCCTCCTGAATTAAGGGGTCGTGATCATCACAAAAATTCTGAGAGGCTCTTGTACTTGGGCTACAAATAGCGGACCCGCCGTCAGAACGCCCTGCATTCTGTTCTGGTCGCCAAATGGATGTTCCCAACGTTCGGCAGCGCGTTCAAGGCTTTTGAAAAAATCTGCCTTGCACTTGGCGCTTGGCACCTCGAGGTAAACAGAGCGCGCGCCCACTATGGACTCATCCCATGATAGAGCGCTCGTCCCCGCGCATATATCCAATCCGTATTTTAAGCTCAATTCGCTGATCGTTAGCTGCGGCGTTTCGGCGCGAGAGCATGCGCTAAGCAGCAGTGGTGCCGAAACGCAGGCTAAGAAGAATGGATGTCTCGAAAAGCCGACGTGCATCCAGCATCGGTAGCGACCATGATGGAGGTCCGCAATCGGTCGTTAGCCCCCCCCTACGCCGCCACAAACCGGATCGGCAGCCGCTTCAGCCCCCCGACAAACACCGACTCCACCCGCGCCGGTTCGCCCGCCAGTTCAAGCGTCCTGATCCGCGGCAGCAGTTCCTCCATCAGGATCCGCATTTCCATCCGCGCCAGATGCTGGCCCAGGCACACATGCGCGCCGAAACCGAAGGCGATCTGCTGATTCTTCTCCCGATCGGGATCGAACGCAAACGGGTCGCCGAACACATCCTCGTCGCGGTTGGCCGAGACATAATTGAGCATCAGCCAGTCGCCTTCGCGGATCGCCTGGCCGCCGATCTCGACATCCTCCCTGGCGCTGCGCATGAAATGCTGGACCGGGGTGGTCCAACGGATCGCTTCCTCGATCAGCCCCGCCTTGTCGGCCTCCGCCCCGCGAAAGCGTTCGAACAGCGCCGGGTTCTTCGCCAGCTCCATGATCGCCCCGGCGGTCGACGCGCTCGTCGTGTCGTGCCCCGCGGTCGCGACGATCATGTAATATCCCGACATTTCGCGGTCGGAGATCGGCGCGCCGTTGATCGTCGCATTGGCGATCACCGTGGCAATATCCTCACGCGGGTTGGCGCGGCGTTCGGCGGTCAGCGCGCCGAAGTAATTTTCGAAATCGGCGATGACATGGTTGAGCATCGCGATCGCCTGTTCGGCGCTGGTGATTGCCTCGCGGCTGCGGTTCAGTTCGGGGTCGGTCGGGCCGAACAATTGCTGCGTCAGCATCAGCATCCGCGGCTCGTCCTCGCGCGGCACCCCCAATATGTCCATGATGACGCGGAGCGGATAATGCGCCGCGACATCGCGCGCAAAATCGCATTCCCCGCCCGCCGCCAGCATCTGATCGACCGTTTCGCGGGCGATCTGCCGGATGCGATCTTCGACGACCTTCAGGTTCTTGGGCATGAACCAGCTCTGGGTCAGCAGCCGGTATTTCATATGGTCGGGGGCATCCATCTGAACCAGCGAGCGGATCAGATGCCCGTCGTTGTCCGGCGTCGCGGCGCGCGCCAGCGCCTCGCCGTCGCGGTTGGTCAGCACCGTCGGGCGAATGCCGTTCGCGAACCGTTGCGGATCGCGGCTGATCGCCATGATGTCGGCATGGCGCGTCACCAGCCAGAATGGGTCGTGATCGTGATTCTCCGCCACCGCCAGCGGCGCGTTGGCGCGCGCCCACGCCAGCTGTTCGTGCAGCGGTTCCCATTGGCCATATGCGACGGGGTCGACAACGGCGGCGGCTACCTCTCCAGGCAATATCGGTTTTGTCATGAAACTGATGCTGCCGCGATTCGGAAGGCTTGTCGAGGGGTCGCGAACCGGGCTCTACCCCCTTCCCCCTTGATGGGGGAAGGATACGCAGCCTTGCCGCGTAGCGGCTAGGCGAAGGTGGATGGGGGTGATGGTGCGTCCCTGCGCCATCGCTTCAGGCCGAGAGCGCACCCCCACCGCTGCGCCCCGGACTTGATCCGGGGCTCGCTGCCTCCCCCATCAAGGGGGAGGAAAGATCGGCAGAGAGCATTCTACTCCGCAACCTGCGGCGCCCCCGCGGGCATCGCGCTGGCCCATTCGGCGCGCGCCTTGCGGATCATCGCCTTCAGCGCGTCGGCATGGCGCTGCCACGCCGCGGCGGTCGGCGCGCTCCACGCCGCCCCCGCCGCCAGCCCCAATTCCTCGACCGTCATGTCGATAAACGCGTCATATTCGGCGATCGGCAGCGCGCCGTAATTGCGGTGGGTGAACACCAGTTCGGCGACCAGCGGCCACACCCAGCCTTCGCGTTGCGCCAGCCCCAGCATCATCTGTAGCGTCTCGTCGGTCATCCGCCGCGACGCCGCATCGACCGAAATGAAGCTGGCACGGCGTTCGGGGAACGCCGCAAAGAAGCGTTCGAACAGCGGATGGCGAATATCGATGCCCGCGTCGGCGACGGCGATCAGGCTCGCCTCCATCAACGCGGCATCGCGATCCACCGTCAACACCCCTGTCCGTCATCCCGGCGAAGGCCGGGATCTCAACGATGGCATCTGACGCACCGGCGAGATCCCGGCCTTCGCCGGGATGACGGATAGAGAGAAAGCTATGATGGAAGGGAGGACGCGAGAGTTCACTTGAACAGGCTGCCCAAAATCCCGCGCATCAACTGACCGCCCAGCTTGCCCGCGACCTGCCGCCCGATGCTCGTCGCCGCCGAACGCGCCGCCGATTGCACCATCTTTTCGGTCATCGACGGCTTGGCCGCCTCGCGCGCTGCCGCGGTTTCCTGCCGCAACCGCTCCTTCTCTTCGGCGACCTTGCGCTTTGCCTCTTCCTTGGCCGCGATTGCCGCCTGCTTGTCGGCCTCGACCTGCGCCTTGGCCTCGATCGCCGCCGCCTGCGCCTGCTCGGCCTTGGCGGCGAGCAGCTCCTCGGCGCTTTCGCGGTCGACCGCGGTGTCATATTTGCCCTCGACCGGCGAGATCGACTTGATGATCGCGCGCTCCTTGGCGTCGAGCGGTCCGGCGCGCGAGCAAGGCGGCTTGATCAAGGTGCGCTCGACCGGCGACGGCGCGCCGTCGGGCATCAACAGCGACACCAGCGCCTCGCCGACCTTCAGCTCGGTAATTTCGCGCGCCACATCGACCTTGGGATTGGGGCGAAAGGTTTCCGCAGCGGCTTTCACCGCCTTCTGGTCGCGCGGGGTAAAAGCGCGCAGCGCGTGCTGGACGCGGTTGCCCAGCTGGCCCGCGACATCCTCGGGAATGTCGATCGGGTTTTGCGTCACGAAATAGACCCCGACCCCCTTCGACCGGATCAGGCGCACGACCTGTTCGATCTTTTCGGTCAGCGCCGGGGGCGCGTCGTCGAACAGCAGATGCGCCTCGTCAAAGAAGAAGACGAGCTTCGGTTTGTCGGGATCGCCGATTTCGGGCAGCGTCTCGAACATTTCGGACAGCAGCCAGAGCAGGAAGGTCGCATAGAGCTTGGGGCTCGCCATCAGCTTGTCGGCGGCGAGGATGTTGACATAGCCGCGGCCATTGTCGTCGCAGCGGATCATGTCGTGAATATCGAGCGCGGGTTCGCCAAAGAAGTTTGCGCCGCCCTGACTTTCCAGCGTCAGCAACTGCCGCTGGATCGTGCCCACGGTCGCCTTCGACACATTGCCATATTTGGTCGTCAGCTCGTCGGCATTCTCGGCGCACCACACCAGCATCGCCTGCAAATCGCCCAGATCGAGCAGCAGCAGATTCTGTTCGTCGGCCACGCGAAACGCAATCGCGAGCACGCCTTCCTGCACCTCGTTGAGCCCCATCAGCCGCGCGAGCAGCAGCGGCCCCATTTCCGAAATGGTGGTGCGAATGGGATGCCCCTGCTCGCCAAACAAGTCCCAGAAGATCACCGGATTGTCGCGATATGCCCATTCGCTGTCGCCGATCTCGGCCGCGCGCGCGGCAAAAATGTCGTGCAGTTTCGACATCGGACTGCCCGCCATCGCCATCCCGGCCAGGTCGCCCTTCACATCGGCGACGAACACCGGGACGCCAACCGCAGAAAACCCCTCGGCCAGCCCCTGCAAGGTCACCGTCTTGCCGGTCCCCGTCGCGCCCGCGATCAGCCCGTGGCGGTTGGCGCGCTTCAGCACCAGCGACTGCCGCGGCCCGTCAGGCGCGCCGCCGCCGCCAAGGCCGATATAAATCTCGCTCGCCGTGCTGCCGTCGCTCACCCGCTGTCCTCCAATTTTTGGTCCGACCATCGGTCTAGAACGGCGGGTTAGAGCAGGCAATCGCCAAACGGGTGCCGGTGAGGCGCGCCTTGTCCGCTAACGACCGGAAGTGGTCCCCCTCCCCCAACGGGGGAGGGGGACCACCCGAAGGGTGGTGGAGGGGCACAGGAGGTTTACGCGGCGCTAGGTTGAGAAGCCCATTTCTTGGGATGTTGCTGTCGCGCACTATGTCAGCGGCAAGGCAACCGCCTGTGCCCCTCCACCAGCTTCGCTGGTCCCCCTCCCCGTGTCGGGGAGGATCCGCTTTGTCCGCTCCCCACCCCAAAGCGCCGCCCATCACCCCATGATAAACGCGTTCAGCTTGTTCCCATCGGGATCGCGGAAATAGCCTGCGTAAAATCCCTCGCCGCGCGGTCCCGGCGGGCCTTCGCAGGTGCCGCCATTGGCGAGCGCGATGTCGTAGAGGCGCTGGACCTGATCCTTGTCCTTCGCCTCCAGCGCTACCATCACGCCGTTGCCGACACTCGCCGCATTGCCGTCGAACGGCTTGGTCAGCCCGATCCCGGCGGCACCGCCCGGCTTGCCCCACGCGATGAACCCGTCGAACTCCATCATCCGCGGCGTATCGAGTTCGGCAGCGATCGCGTCATAAAAAACCGCGGCCTTCGCCAAGTCGTTGGTCCCCAAAGTCACATAGCCAATCATCATCCGCCTCCCGATTCGCCAACAAGAGAACATATTAGGAACATATGACTGCTTTGTCAAGCAAAAAGGGCGCCGGACCCATGGTCCGACGCCCTGTTTTGACCGACAAAATAGGCTGTCTTACTTGACCCGTACCGCAATGAACGCCGACGGACCGCCGCGGCGCAGGATTTCGAGCAGCACCGCGTCGCGCCCCGCCCGCTTGGCATCGGCGACCGCCTTGGCCAGCGCGTCGCTGGTCGTTACCGGCACCCGGTTGGCGCTCAGGATCACGTCGCCACGGCGCAGGCCCTTGCGGCCCGCATCGCTGTTCGCCGACGCGGCGCCGATCACCAGCCCCTTGGTCCCGGCGTCGACCCCGACCGCACGCGCGATGTCGGGGGTCACCACCTGCACCGACAGGCCGAGTTCGTCCTGGATCGCCTTGTCGGCGGCGCCGGTCGGATCCTCGGGAACCGTCTGTTCCTCCTCGGGGTCGAAACTGGCGCCGGCCAGTTCTTCCTCGGGCGGGCGGGTGCCGACCAGGACATTCAGCGTCAGCGGCTTGCCGTCGCGAATGATTTCCAGCGGAATGCGCGTCCCCGGCTTGGTGTTCGACACGATATACGACAGGGTCTGCTGCGGCGTCACGTCGCGGCCATTGACCTTGGTCACCACGTCGCCGCGGCGCAATCCGGCCTTTTCGCCCGCCTGCGCGGGTTCGACGCGCTGGATGAACTCGCCGCGGTCCTTGGGCAGGCCCAGCGCCGCCGCCAGATCCTCGTCGACCGGCGCAATGCCGATGCCAAGGTAGCCGCGCTGCGGCCGTTCGCCCGCGCGCAGTGCTTCGATCACCGGGATCGCCGCTTCGGCGGGGATCGCGAAGTTGACGCCGATATTGGCACCAACGGGCGAGATCAGCATGTTGTTGATGCCGACGACATTGCCCTGCAAATCGAACAGCGGGCCGCCCGAATTGCCGCGGTTGATCGCGGTATCGGTCTGGATATAGCGGTCATAGGCGCCCGACTGCCCGATGCTGCGCTGCACCGCCGAGATGATCCCCGCGGTCACCGTCGAGCCGAGGCCGAGCGGATTGCCGATCGCCACCACCCAGTCGCCGACGCGCGCGGTGCTGCTGTCGGCGAATTTCACGAACGGCAGGCCGGTCGCGTTGATCTTGAGCAGCGCCAGGTCCGACGCCGCGTCGCGGCCGACGATCGTCGCCTTATATTCGCGCTGGTTGGTCAGCGTCACGGTGACTTCGTTCACCGCCTCGCCGCGCGGACCGCCCGAAATCACATGGTTGTTGGTGACGATATAGCCGTCGGCCGAAATCAGGAATCCCGAACCGCCGCCTTGCTGTTCCTGGGTAATCGGCTCGCGCGTCCCGGCAAAGGGGTTGAGCCGGACGCCGAGCGTGACTTCCTGCTTGGTCGAAATGTTGACCACCGCGGGCTGCAATTGTTCGACCAGGTCGGCAAAGCTTTCGGGCGCCCCCGACCGCGGCACGACCTTGGCCATCTCGGTCGATTCATTCTGCGCGACCTGCGCGCCGACGGGGGATTGCGTGACCAGCGCCAGCGCGGTGCCACCCGCCAGCAAGGCCGAAGTGATGCCATAAACATAACGCACGATCGGTAATCCTCTTCTCATCCGAAAACTCAACAACCCCGGCTGCGGCGGTCTGCGGCGCAGCGGCTGAACGCCAATTGAACATGAACGGGCGCTTTCGGTTCCATTCACCGGCGCGCCCGCCCCGTTCAACCGCCGCTGAAACGCTTCAGATATTCATTGTCGGGCGACATGATGATAGACGTCCCGCCCTGGTTGTTTTCGCCCAGGAAGGTCTGACGATAGCTTTGCATGGCGCGATAGAAGTCGTAGAATTCGGGATCCTTGCCGAAACTGGCGGCATAGATGCGCGCCGCTTCGCCATCGGCGTTACCGCGAATGATCTGTGCTTCCTTTTGCCCTTCGGCGCGGATCGCGGTCGCTTCCTGCTGGCGCGCCGATCGCATGCGGTTGTACGCCGCGATCAGCGTCGCACCTTCGGGCAGGTCGGCACGCTTGATCCTGACGTCGATGACCTCGGCGCCATATTTGTTCGCCTCGCGGTTCAGCGCGACCTGGATATTGTCCATCACCGCGCCGCGTTCGGGCGACAACAGGGTCGCAAAGGTGCGCTTGCCAAGCTCGTTGCGCAGCGACGACCCCAGGATCGTCGCCAGCTGTTGCTGCAAACGTTCCTCGGTGCGGATCGCTGTGTACATGCGCACCGGGTTGGTGATGCGGAATCGCGCAAAGGCGTCGACCTGCAACCTTTGCTGGTCGGTCGACAGCACCTGCTGGCGCTCCATGTTCACGCCCATGATTCGCTTGTCGATATACTGGATGCCGTCGGTGAACGGCACGCGCAGGACAAGGCCCGCGCCCGAAGCACCGAAATCCTCGTTCGGCTTGTAGCGGTTCACGGTGCGCTCGATCTCGCCGAAACGCAGGATCAATGCCTGCTTGTCCTCGGGGACGATCGCCAGCGATTGCGACAGGATGACGAGCAGCGCGACGACCCCGACGAGCAGGCGCACCGGATTTTGAGCGAGCGAACTGAACATCATTCGCCTCCCTTCGTCGCCGCTGCGGGCGGGGTGGCGGGAATCCGTTTCTGGACCTCGTTCAGCGGCAGATAGGGGGTCACCCCGCGCGCCTCGACGATCGTCTTGTCGACGTTCGACAACACATTCTCCATCGTTTCATAATAAAGGCGCTGACGGGTCACCCCCGGCGCCAGCCGATATTGTTCGTAAATCTGGTCGAACGCCGCGGTGTCGCCGCGGGCGCGTTCCAGCACCTGCTGCTGATAGGCGCGCGACAGGTTGATCGCCGATTCGCGCTCCTGCAGCGCCGCGGTAACCTCCTTGAACGCTTCGTCGACCTGGCTCGGCGGATCGGCCTGGCGGATCGCGATGCCCTGGATCGACACGCCGGCGCGATACTGGTTGAGCAGTTCCTGCATGCGTTGCTGCACCTGCGCCTCGATTTCGACACGGCCGGGGCCGATCGCATCGGTCAGGTTGAAATTGGCCACCGTGGCGCGCATCGAACTTTCGGCGACCTCGCGGATCGTGCCTTCGGGATCGGCAAGCTGGAAAAAGAACAGCTCGGGATCGCGCACCGACCAGCGCACTTCATACGCCAGGTCGACCAGGCTCTGGTCGCGCGTCAGCACGAAATTCTCATCCGTGGCGTTGGGCGAACCGACCGGCATGGTGCGGATCGCGCGAACGTCTTCCAGCCGGATGCGCTCGATCGGCGCCGGCCAGGTGAATTTCACGCCGGGACCGACGGTGCGCGAATAGCTGCCCAGCCGGGTGACGACGCCTTCCTTTTCGGGCGGCACGATGTGGAACGACGAAAAGATCACCCACAGCACCGCCGCGGCGAGCACGCCCCATTTCCAGAATTTCGCCGAATCGCCCAGGTCGAACTGGCCGCCGCCGCCCGATCCGCCGCCGCCGAAGCCGCCGCGCCCCTTGCGCAACAGCTCGTCGAGCGCCGAGGGGCCGCGCGGCTTGCGCCCGCGATTGATGTCGATCGGATCGGGGGTGACCCACGGGTTGCGCGGGCCGGGCTTTTTGCCGTCGCCCGAACCGTCGCCATCACCGCCGCCCTTGGGGCCATTGCCCCACGGGCTGTTCGCCATCAGGCTGATCGCCTCGAAAAATTGCCGCAATCCTCTCGGGCTGCGGCGTCCGATGTTGCCGTCGATTTTATCGTTCATAACGCTTTTATAGGGTCGGCGCGCGCGATTAACAGGGGGTGCGCACGAAAATGGGTGGCAATTGACCCGCGCATGCCTATCTGCCGCGGACATGACCGACCAAAGCGCCGCCATCGCCCGCCTGACCGCCGCCGCCGCCGACCTCAGCGACGGGCGAACATCGGGACTGCGTTTGCTCGACGATACCGGATTGCTGGCCGTGGTGCTCGACGTGTCGGGGCTGGCGGCCGAGGACCGCAAACCGCTCGAGGACAAGCTGCGCGCCGGCCTGCTCGCCGAAACGGGGGTCCGCGAAGTCCGCATCGCGATGACGGCCGAGAAAAAATCGATGACGATCGTCGCGGTCGGCAGCGGCAAGGGCGGGGTCGGCAAATCGACCCTCGCCGCCAATCTGGCGGTCGCGCTGCGGCGCCAGGGCGTGAAGGTCGGGCTGGTCGATGCTGACATCTATGGGCCGTCGCAGCCGCGGCTGATGGACAGCGAGCATGTCAAACCCGAATCGCGCGGATCGAAACTGGTTCCGGTCCCCAACGCCTATGGCGTGCCGATGCTGTCGACCGGGCAGATCGCGGCGCCGGGACAGGCGATCGCGTGGCGCGGGCCGATGGCGGGCAAGGCGCTGGAGCAACTGGTCGATGCCAGTTGGGGCGACATCGACACGCTGATCGTCGATCTGCCCCCGGGCACCGGCGACGTCCAGCTGACGATGATCCAGCGCCACAAGCCCGCGGGCGCGGTGATCGTGTCGACGCCGCAGGATCTGGCGCTGATGGACGCGACCCGCGCGATCAGCCTGTTCGAACAGGCCGATGTGCCGATCATCGGGCTGGTCGAAAATATGGCGGGTTACGCCTGTCCGCATTGCGGCGAAGTCAGCGACCCGTTCGGCAGCGGCGGCGCCGAGGCGGCGGCCGGGACGATGGGCCTCGACTTCCTCGGCCGCGTCCCGCTATCGATGGGCATCCGGCTGGCAAGCGACGGCGGCGTCCCGCCCGCCGCCGGAACCGACCCGGCGGGCGAGCCGTTCCATGCGATAGCGGCGAAGGTCGCCGACTGGCTGCACACGCGCAAACAGGGGTAAGACGAGATGGCGATCAACGACGAAGGCGAAATCCGCGAACTGCTGGGCCAAAAGCGCCGCATCGCGGTGGTCGGTGCCTCGCCCAACCCGGCACGCGCGTCGAACGGCGTGCTCGCCTTTCTGGTCGGGCAGGGTCACGACGTGATCGCGGTCAATCCGGGCCACGCCGGAACCACAATCCACGGCGCCCCGGTCGTCGCGACCCTCGCCGATGTCGAACCGCCCGCCGAAATCGTCGATATTTTCCGCAACAGCGACGATGCCGGGTCGGCGGTCGACGAAGCGATCGTCCACGGTGCCAAGGCGGTGTGGATGCAGTTGGGGGTGATCAACGACGCCGCGGCCAGGCGCGCCGACGCGGCGGGGCTGACGGTGGTCATGGACCGCTGTCCCAAGATCGAGATTCCGCGGCTCGGCCTGCTGCGGTGAAGGCCGCCCTCGCTCTGCTCGCCGCGACCGCCCTCAGCGGCTGCGCCCCCACCAATATGTCGGGGCCCGCCCCCGCCAATCCCCAAGATGCTTTCTTCGCCGACCTCAGCGCGCGCTGCGGCCAGGCCTATGCCGGAAAACTGGCGAGCAATCAGGACGCCGACGCCGATATGCGCGGCAAGGCGATGGTGATGCATATCCGCAGCTGTATGCCCGACCGGATCGAAATCCCCTTCCACATCGACGGCGTCGGCCCCGACGGCGGCTGGGACCGCTCGCGCACCTGGATTATCACCCGCACCGCCACCGGGCTGCGCCTGAAGCACGACCATCGCCACGCCGACGGCAGCAAGGACGAACTGACGTTGTATGGCGGCGACACCACCGATCGCGGCACCGCGATGCGCCAGACTTTCCCGGTCGATGCCGAATCGATCGCGCTGTTCACCCGCACCGGGCGCAGCGTGTCGAACACCAACATCTGGTCGGTCGAAACGACCGCCGACAGCTTTACCTACGGCCTGAGCCGCGCCGGACGCGATTTCCGCGTGACCTTCGACTATCGCCAGCCAGTCGCCCCGCCGCCCGCACCTTGGGGTTGGTAACCCTCTTCCGTCATTGCGAGGAGCCGTAGGCGACGCGGCAATCCAGGGTGGCGTAACCCGCCCTGGATTGCTTCGCTTCGCTCGCAATGACGAACGGGGTTCGGCACAGCCCCGCACCAAAAGCCTTTGCCCTCGCGACTCGCCCCGCTTATCAGCATCGGCGATGGTGGGCATTCGTGACACGGCTCTGAAAAACAAATCGCGCCTGCCGCAGGTCAGCCGCCGCCAGATGCTGGTCGGCGCCACCGCCGCGGGCGGGCTGGCGATCGCGTGGAGCCTGTGGCCGCGCGACTATCAACCCAATCTGACCGCCGCCGCCGACGAGCATGTCTTCAATGCCTTTCTCAAGATCGGCGACGACGGGCATGTCAGCGCCATCGTCCCGCAATGCGAGATGGGGCAGGGCGTCACGACGCTGCTGCCGCAGATCATGGCCGACGAGCTCGGTGCCGACTGGCGGACGATCGCGGTCGAAACCGCCCCGATCAACCCGCTCTACACCAACACTCTGCTGGTCGACGAGGATAGCGGGCTGTTCGCCCCGCGCGCCGGTGTCCCCGATTTTGTGTCCGACGTGCGCCGCTGGGCGCGGCGCGAATGGGCGGTGCGCCACGCGGTGATGCTGACCGCGAACAGTTCGTCGGTGCGGATGTTCGAGGGACCGTGCCGCGCCGCCGCGGCGCAGGCGCGCGCGCTGCTGATGATGGCCGCGGCGGCGCGCTGGGACGCCGATTGGGAAGATTGCGATACGCAGGACGGCTTTGTCATCCTCGGCAAGAAAAAGCTGCGCTTCGGCGAAGTCGCCGCCGCCGCCGCCTTGCTCGAACCGCCCACCGAGCCCGTGTACCGCGCCAGCAGCGGCGACCCGCTGTACGGCAAGGAACTGACGCGGCTCGACCTGCCCGCCAAAATCGACGGGTCGGCCAATTTTGCCGGCGACATCCGCCTGCCCGACATGGTGTTCGCCGCGATTCGCCAGGGACCGCTGGGTGCGACGCGGCTGAAAGGCATCGACCGCAAGCGCGGCTTGGCCTCCCCCGGCCTGCTCCACGTCGTCACCCACGACCGCTGGGTCGCGGCGGTCGCGCGCAACTGGTGGGCCGCGAACCGCGCGCTCGACCGCTTTGCACCGGTGTTCGAAACCGCCGGGACGCCGATTTCCACCACCCGCATCGACGCGGCGCTGAAACAGGCGCTGAACGACGGCGGCACGCGCATATCGCATACCGGCGACGTCGCCGAAGCGATGATCGGGCGTGCCAAAATCACGGCCGAATATGCCGTCGCCCCTGCCCTTCACGCGCCGATCGAAACGCGCACCGCCACCGCCGCCCCCGACGGCGGGCGGCTGCGCGTCTGGACCGCGACGCAAGCGCCCGCGCAGTGCCGCGATGCGATCGCGCGGGCGACCGGGCTGGCGGCGGGCGATGTCATCCTGTTCCCGATGATGGCGGGCGGCTCGTTCGACGCCTGCCTCGATCATAGCGCCGCGGTGCAGGCGGCGATCATCGCGCTACAGGTGAAGCGCCCGGTCCAGCTCGCCTGGTCGCGCGCCGAAGAGATCATGCGCCTGCCGCCGCGCGCCCCGGCGCGGGCGCGGCTCAGCGCGACGCTGAACGCGGCGGGCGGCATCGACGCGCTGGTGACGCGGATCGCGGTGCCGCCGACCAACCACGAGGTGCGCGCACGGCTGTTCGACAATGTCCCCGCCGATGTCGCACAGCGCGAGGCGGTGGGCCGCGCCGACGCCGCCGCGATCGAGGGCGCCGCGAGCAGCTACGCCTTTCCGCACCATGCGATCGATCATTGCCCCGCCGACATCGGGCTGCCGACCGGGCGCTGGCGCGGCAATGCCGACAGCTACACCGCCTTTTTCACCGAATGTTTCGTCGACGAAATGGCGATGCGCGCGGGGACCGACGGCCTGTCCTATCGCATGGCGATGCTCGGCGATGCGCCGCTGCTCGCGCGCTGCCTGCTCACCGCGACCAGCCTGGGCGGGTGGGAAGGCGGCGTGTCGGGGACCGCGCAGGGGCTGGCGTGCCACAGCATGCGCGGCAGCCATATTGCGCTGATGGCGACCGCGCGGCAGAGCGACAAGGGGTTGCAGGTCGAACAGCTGGTCGCCGTCGTCGACGCCGGGCGGCTCGTCAATCCGGTGGTCGCGCGGCAACAGATCGAGGGCGGGCTGATCTTCGGCCTCGCCGCCGCGGTCGGGGCGACCACCGATTATGTCGGCGGCGTCGCGACCGCGCGCAAGCTCGGCCAGCTCGGCCTGCCGCGGCTGTCGCAGACTCCGCAGATTTTGGTCGAGTTCGTCGACAGCGACCGCGAAACCGGCGGGCTGGGCGAAATCGCCGTCCCCGTCGTCGCGCCCGCGATCGCCAATGCGATGTTCGCCGCGACCGGCCGCCGCATCCGCCGCTTACCCCTGTCGGCGCAGCCGCTGTGACGGACGCCGGCCCAGCCCTTATGACCCTGCCCCCCGAACACCCCCCTGTCGCCGCGCCGCGCATCGGCGTCCTGCTCGTCAACCTCGGCACCCCCGACGCCCCCGATGCGCCGTCGGTGCGGCGCTATCTGGCCCAGTTCCTGTCCGACCGCCGCGTCGTCGAAATCCCGCAAATCCTGTGGCAGCCGATCCTGCGCGGCATCATCCTGACCACCCGGCCCAAAAAATCGGCGCACGCCTATGCGCAGGTGTGGACCGATGAAGGCTCGCCGCTCGCCGCGATCACTCGGGCGCAAAGCGTGGCGTTGCAGGGCGTATTCGGCGAGGAAGTGCACGTCGCCTATGCGATGCGCTACGGCAAACCCGCGATCGGCCCTGCAATCGATGCGCTGATGGCGGCGGGGTGCCAGCGCATCCTGATCGCGCCGCTCTATCCGCAATATTGCGCCGCCACGACCGCGACCGTCGTCGATGCGGCCGGCGATCATCTAAAGACCCTGCGCTGGCAACCGACCTTGCGCTACCTGCCGCCCTATCACGACGATCCGGCCTATATCGACGCGCTCAAGGCTTCGGTCGAGGCGGGGCTGGCGGCGCTCGACTTCGCCCCCGACGTGCTGCTCGCCAGCTTTCACGGCATGCCCGAACGCACGCTGCACCTGGGCGATCCCTATCATTGCCAGTGCCGCAAGACGGCACGATTGCTGTCCGAAGCGATGGGCCGCCCGATAGAGGTCGCGTTCCAGTCGCGCTTCGGCCGCGCCAAGTGGCTGGAACCCGCGACCGATACCCGGCTCGAAGCGCTGGGCAAGGCGGGCAAAAGCGTCGCGATCTTTGCCCCCGGCTTTTCGGCCGATTGCCTCGAGACGCTGGAGGAACTGGCGATCCGCGGCAAGGAGCAGTTTGAGGCCGTGGGCGGCACCCGATTGGCCTATCTGCCGTGCCTGAATGCCGAAGCCCCCGGCATGGCGATGCTGGAGGGGCTGATGCGCCGCGAACTGTCCGGCTGGCTTTAATCTCCGACGCTTACCAACTGTTTAGGTCCATGCGCTAGTTTGCTCCGGTGCGGCACCGAAACGGTGCGGTCGCGGCAATTTGGAGAGACGCAATGAACCAGATCCAATCGGCAGCGCTCACGCTCGCCGCGGCTGCCCTGGCCTTTGCGGCGCTCGTCTTTGCCATCTGGTGGCTGCGCCGACCGCGCACCGTCCCCGCCGCGCCGCGGACGCCCCGCATGCCGGGCGAAAGCCGGATGCCCAAATTGTCGCGCAAGGCAAAGGTCGAGGTCGAACCGGTCGAAATCTCTGCCTCGCGGCTGGCGCGGGTCAGCGGCAAGGCGCCGCTCGCGCCACCGGCTGAGACCGATTATGACGATCGGCAGACCCCCGTCCCCGATGGCGAACACCCCGCCGTCGAGGCTACACTCGAAGCTTTGGCGTCCGAGGTCGAAGACGAAGCGCGTCGGCTTGCAAAAGCCGAGGTCGAAGCCGTCACGCTGCGCCTGGTGCCGCAAATCCCGCTGCGCGATGCGATTTCAACCAACAGCTGGCTGGGCGGACGACCGCGCCTGCCCGAAGGCATGGCCTGGCCGCAGATCGACGGCGAACCGGCCGATTTCCTCGCCCAGATCGACTGCGCCAGCCTGCCCGCGGCGCTGTGGGACGGGCTGGGGCCGCGCGACGGCGCACTCGCCTTTTTCATCCATCGCCGCGGCTATCATATGCAGGTCGTGCATCTGCGCGATGCCGATGTTGCGGTGACCCCGCCGCTGGCGCTCGACGATCCGGATGGCTGGTTCGCGCCGCATGGCGGCCTGCGCTTCGGCGAGCTGGAACCCTTTGCCGTGCGCGCCTTTCCCGAATGGCCGGTCGATCTGGTCGCGGTGCGTCCCGGCGATACCGATCCGCGCGTCGATGCCGACCCGGCGGACCTCGCTGCGACGCTCTACGACCGCAGCTACGACATCGCCGACCCCGCTTTTCGCCCGTTCGACTGGGGCAGCATGACCGCGATGGCGGCGCTGCTGGAATTGCGGCTCGACCGGCTGATGACCGATCCGACCCCGCCACCCGGCGCCAGTGCCGAGGCGATCGTCGAGCTGGAACAGCGCGCCGCGATCAACCGCGAGGCGCGCACCCGCGCCGAAGAGATCATCGCCATCGTCCATGACAGCGCCGCGCAGGAGGCCTTTTCGCCCAGCGATGCGACCGCCGTGATGTCGGCACTCCACGCAATCTATTGGGCCAAGGCGCTGCACCGCATCGACCCCGAGACTGGGGCCGAGACGCACGAAACGATCACCCTGCCGCTCACGACGCACCGCGCCGACGCCAATCTGTGGGTCCATGATTACCAGACGATCCTGTTCGACCGCGCCAAACATGCCTGGTGCGCGAATCCGAACAGCCTGTCGGCGCCGATGCGCGCTTTCTACGAGCCCTGGTGGCGGGATCTGGCGGCGCGCGAAATGGCGGCCATCGGCCATGAACCCTTCCGCTATGTCCATGATTATGACGAGGATCGCGACGCGGTGCTGCTCGAACTGCCGACCAGCGGGCTGATGAGCCGGATGTTCGGCGATTGCGACAATCTGGTGGTGACGATCGACAAGAGCGACCTTGCCGTCAGCGACTTTTCGCGGCTGCGCGTTCAGGTGAGCAACTAGCCCGCCGAATAGCTTTGCGATTGACGTTCCGGTAAACTTGCGGCGGCCGCGTGCCCGGCCTAATCATCGTGCGATAACTCTGTGGGAGAGCAGACGGAATGGCACGCGTAGCAATCGTCACCGGCGGCAGCCGGGGCATCGGGGAGGCAATCAGCCTCAAACTGCAGGAACAGGGCGTCACCGTGATCGCCAATTACGGCGGCAATGACGAAAAGGCGAAGGCCTTTACCGACCGCACCGGCATCGCGGCGATGAAATGGGACGTCGGCGACCATCAGGCATGCCTCGACAGCTGCGCCCGTATCGCCGAGGAATTCGGCCCCGTCGACATCGTCGTCAACAATGCCGGCATCACCCGCGACGGCACCCTCGCCCGCATGAGCTATGGCGATTGGGACGATGTGATGCGCGTCAATCTGGGCGGCTGTTTCAACATGGCCAAAGCGACCTTTGGCGGCATGATCGAGCGCGGCTGGGGCCGCATCGTCAACATCGGGTCGATCAACGGCCAGGCCGGCCAATATGGCCAGGTCAATTATGCCGCGGCGAAATCGGGCATCCACGGTTTCACCAAGGCGCTGGCGCAGGAAGGCGCCAAAAAGGGCGTGACGGTCAACGCCATCGCGCCGGGCTATATCGACACCGACATGGTCGCCGCGGTCCCCGCCCCAGTGCTGGAAAAGATCGTCGCCAAGATCCCCGTCGGGCGCCTCGGCCAAGCCGACGAAATCGCGCGCGGCGTCGCGTTCCTGTGCAGCGAGGATGCGGGTTTCGTCACCGGATCGACGATGTCGATCAATGGCGGGCAGCATATGTACTGACGGTGGCAGGCGCGCAACCAAGGCGTTCGCGTAGCGAACGACAAGGTTAGGCGCCGGTGCCGCAAAGCGGCAGCCACCGGCACGGCCAGCGGGGCGGCGATCCCGAAGGATCGCCGAACCCGTCTGACCCCCGCTTTCGCGGGGGCAGGCTCTGGCGGCGGCTTTGCCGCCGCCGCTCGCGCGCCACCGAACAGAAAACCCGTTCGCATCGAGCGAAGTCGAGATGCCCCTCGGGCGAGAGCAGGATGGCTTCAGTTGGAATCGGCATTGCGAGGGCCCCGGACGTGATCCGGGGGACGCGGCAATCCAGAGCAGCCGTAAACCGCCCTGGATTGCGTCGCTTCGCTCGCAATGACGAAGGGAGTAACCTAAGCTCATCAATCTCCAGGCCCCCTCACGCGGCGTGTCTCGACTTCGCTCGACACGAACGGGAAGAGAGCGCGCATCAGATTTCCGATCCGTTCCGCCCCCTATTCGATCGTCACCCCCACCACCCGCCACGCACCGCCCTCGCGGACCAGCGACAGCGTTTCGATCGCCCCCGCCTTGTTCGCATAATCGGTGCGGAACTTGACCAACTGATAGCCATAGGGCGGCGCGGGCACCGATTCTTCGGTCACCAGCACCCGCGATTTCACGGCCCCCAGCGGCAATTGCACCTGCTGCGCCACCCGCGTCCAGGTCTCGACCGTGTTGAGCGCCTTGAACGACGCTCCCGTCGCCGCCCAGCTGCCGTTCCAGTCGCCTTTTTCGACCAGCGCAAGCCAGCTGCGCGCCGCGGCGACCGCGGCGCTTTCGGCGGGGGCGGCTGCCGGCGCCCGGGCCGGCGTATCGGCGCTTCCGGACATCGAGGCGAAGGCCAATAGGGCAAAACTGAATGACATAATGATCGCTCCTGCAATCCAGCCGGACGGCCGCACCATGCGGGGCGCCTCGGCGGATCGGGCGAGTTGTTCCACGTCGGGCCTGCCGGTGGCTTCCCCCAAAGCCTTGTCCCCCAAATTTTCGGGGAACTGCGCTTCGATCTCGCGCAGCTGCCGCGCCGCTTCGCGGCTGCTGGACGCCGACATCTTGCGCCGCGCATCGCGCAGGCGTTCGTTGATCGTATGCACCGACAGTCCCAGATGGCGTGCCATCGACTTTGCATCATGGCCATCGACCAGCAGGCGCAGGCTTTCCTTTTCCTTTTCGGTAAGCGCCTGAAATCCGGTCATGACCCTGCCTGCATTTGCACCGCGTCGATTTGCCAGTTTAAGCAGCGGACAAACACCGGGCCACCCCGAATATTTTGGGTGGCGGCCGGGCCGGAACCGCCGCCGCCGCGCTTGCCGTCGCCGACCGAGCCGTTACACCCAAAGGCATGACCGACGCCTCTCTCGCCGCCGCCCAGCGCGACCTTGCCCAAGCCTATGCCGGCGGCGCCCCCGGCGTCCTTGCCTCGTGCCTCGTCTGGCTCGTCGCCGGCGCAGTGTGGCAGTTTCACGGCATCACCACCGCCTTTGCCGCGCTGTTCTTTGGCGGCATGGCAATCCACCCGCTCGGCGTCCTGATCGAACGCATCGCCTTTCGCGGCCCCAAGGCCACGATCGGCAAACCGCTAGAAACGCTGGCGATCGAAGCGACAATCCCGCTGTTCGTCGGCGTGATGATCGCCTGGGTTTTGCTCGTCCGTGCGCCCGAGCTTGCCATCCCGACCTTCGCCGCGATTGTCGGTGCGCGCTACTTCCTCTTCCGCACCTTATATGGCGAGGCGGCCTATTGGATGCTCGGCGCCGCGATCGTGGCCGCCGCCGGGGCCGCGATGTTCGGCATCCGCTTGCCGCTCAACCTTGGCTTCGTCGTCGGCATCGTCGAACTGGTCGCCGCCGCGATCATCCTGCAACGCTGGCAGGCGCGGTGTTGAGCGCGCCGCTGCATCCCCCGGTCAAACGGTCGGTCACGATCGCGGGCCATCCGACCTCGATCAGCCTTGAGCCGATGTTCTGGGACGCACTTGAAGCCGAAGCGGCAAAGCAGGCGCTGCCCGTCAACGCGCTGGTGGCGCGCATCGATGTCGAGCGGATGGAGGCGGACGATCCGCCGAACCTGACCTCGGCGATCCGGCAATGGTTATGGCGGGGACGTGATTAAGTCGCCGTGCATAAACATGCCGTTGAAGAACATCAGCAGACAGAACATGGCGATCGCTATCATGACCACGATACACCCGCGGCGATCCATTCTTAGACTTCCTAGCTGACCAATGCCCCCGCCACCGCATGGCCGAACGCCGCGCCTTTGTCAGGGGCGTGATGCAGGAACAGCGACGGTTCGATCAATTCAAGTTCCATGACATGCAGTTGGCCCGCCGCGTCGCCGACCATGTCAACGCGCGCATAGACCGGCGGCGCCGGGGCGGCGGCCAGTGCGGCGGCGGCCAGCACCTGCGCTGCATCGCTGGCCTCCCACCCGGTCTCGCGCCCGCCGAACTGTTCCTGCACCCGAAAGTCGCCCGCAGCGGGACGCTTGACGATCGCGTGGCTGAAGCGGCCGGCGAAAAAGAACAGCGAAAATTCGCCGTCGGTCAGGATACCCGGCATCAGCGGCTGGACCAGGCGGCGCTGACCGAGCGCATCGGCGGGGATCGCGACGCTCGCCGCGATCCGATGGGTTCCGTCGGCACCGCCCGAGATTGCGGGCTTGATCACGACCTCTTCGGTGCCGAGCTGCGCACGCGCGTCGGCCAGCGACGCATCGTCCAGCGCCGCGACCTCGGCCGTCGGCACCACCGCGACGCCCTTCGCGCCAAGTTCGGCGAGATACGCCTTGTCGCTGTTCCAGCGCAGCACCGGCACCGGATTGGCGACGGGCAGGCTGTCCGCCTCCAGCCGGTCGAGCAGCGCGTACCACGCCGTAACGTCACGCTGATACCCCCAGGCGAAGAGCGGCAGGATCAGGTCGTAGCCCGACAGGTCGCCGGGATCGGTCCACACCCGCTGTTCGACGATCAGCCCCGCAGCGGTCAGCGCCGCGGACTTGCGCGCAAAGGCCGGCAGCCAGTTTTCGTGATAATCGGATGCCGGGACAAGGATCGCGACGCGGGGTTGGAAGGGCATGGGCTCTCCTAAAGCCCCTCCCCTTCAGGGGAGGGGTTGGGGTGGGGGCTGTCGAGGTGGCGCGACGCCGATGGCCCCCACCCGCTGCGACTAACGAACAAGTTCGTAAGTCTCGCTGCCCTCCCCTGAAGGGGAGGGCGTATTACCTACCGCCCCAGCAATCCGCGCGCCTGCCCCGCAATATGCGACAGCATCGCGCCATTGGGGTTGGGGATCGTGCGGGCGCGGTCGACCGTCGCCCTGAACTGCGCCACCCGCGGCGCATGGTCGGCGAGCCATTTGGTCACCGCCGCGTCCAGATCGCCCTTCGGCAAACCAGCAAGGAAGGTCAGCCGCATCTGCTGGAAATCGCGCGCCAGGCTGTTGACCAGCAGGCGCTCCCACGGATCGGCGGGGCTCATATGCGCCGCCAGCGTCTGCGCCCAATCGAGCCCCAGCGCCTCGCCCAGATGGGTAAAGGCGTGGGTCACCGCGACCTCGTCATCGCCGCGCCGTTCGGCCAGGTCGACGATGCCGATCGCGCCGTCGGTCTTGAACAGGCGGACAACCGCGGCGGTCAGCGGCTCGGGCGCCCCGGCGTCGAGCAATTGCTGGGTCAGCATGTCCCACTGACGCTTGACCGACGGGCTGAGCAGCCCATCGACGCTGGCGTTCAGGCGGTCGACCCCGGGTTCGAGCCGCGCGACGACCGGCCCCGCCTGCGCCAGCGTTTGCGTGACGCGGAGCAAGTCGGCCATTTGCGAGGTCATCGCCGATGCTGCCTGGCTGAACAGCGACAGCCGCACGCTTTCGTCGATCTTTGCCGTGTCGAGCGCGTCCCAGATCGCGGGCATGCCGAGCAGACGCTCGACCGCGACGAATGCCGCGGCGATGTCGCCGAGCGCACAGCCTTCCTCTTCGACCAGCTCGAACGGATGGACGATGCCCATGCGGTTGACGATGCGGTTCGCCAGCTTGGTCGCGATGATTTCGCGGCGCAGCTGGTGATCGGCGATCACGCCCGCGAAATCGCGCTGCATTTCGGCGGGGAAGGCCGCCGCCAGATCGCTGCCCAGCGCCGGATCGTCGGGCAGGCTGCTGTCCTCGATCGCATCCTGCAATGCCAGCTTCGCGGTCGACAGCAGCACCGCGAGTTCGGGGCGCGTCAGCCCGCGGCCCTCGGCGGCGCGGCGCAACAGCTCGTCGTTCGCCGCCAGCCCCTCGACCTTGCGATCGAGGCGGCCCGTCGTCTCGAACGTTTCCATCAGCCGGACATAAGAGGCGACCGCCGCCGACCCGCCCTGTTCGGCGATCGACAGTGCCAGCGCCTGGAGCCGGTTATCTTCGAGCACCAGCGCCGACACATCGTCGGTCATCCGCACCAGCAGCGCGTCGCGCGCTTCCTGCGCCAGCCGCCCTTCGGCCATCTCGCGGTTGAGCGCGATCTTGATGTTGACCTCGTTATCCGAACAATCGACCCCGGCGCTGTTGTCGATAAAGTCGGTGTTGATCCGGCCGCCCTTGGCCGAAAACGCGATGCGCGCCGCCTGGGTGGTGCCGAGGTTCGCCCCCTCGCCCACCGCACGGACGCGCAGATCCTCGGCATCGACGCGCAGCGCGTCGTTGGCGGGATCGCCGACCTCGGCATTATTCTGGCTCGCCGCCTTCACATAAGTGCCGATGCCGCCGAACCACAGCAGGTCGGCGGGCGCCTTCAGGATCGCCGAGATCAGCGTACCCGGATCGATTTCGGAAACCGAGAGGCCGAGCAGCGCCTGCACTTCGGGGCTCAAGGGAATGCTTTTCTGGCTGCGCGGGAACACGCCGCCGCCCTTCGAGATCAGCTTGGCGTTATAATCGGCCCAGCTCGAGCGCGGCAGCGCGAACATCCGCTCGCGTTCCTTCCAGCTTTTCGCCGGGTCGGGATTGGGGTCGAGGAAGATATGGCGGTGGTCGAACGCCGCGACCAGCTGGATCGTCTTCGACAGCAGCATGCCGTTGCCGAACACGTCGCCCGACATATCGCCGCAGCCGACGACGCGGATCGTGTCGCTTTGCACATCGACGCCCATTTCGGCGAAATGCCGCTGGACCGACAGCCACGCGCCCTTGGCGGTGATGCCCATCGCCTTATGGTCATAACCCTTCGACCCGCCGCTCGCGAAGGCATCGCCGAGCCAGAAGTCGCGCTCCATCGCCAGCGCATTGGCAACGTCGGAGAAGGTCGCGGTGCCCTTGTCGGCGGCAACGACGAAGTAAGGATCGTCGCCGTCGTGAATCGCGACACCCTTCGGATGCACCACCTTGCCCGCCACCAGATTGTCGGTGATCGACAAGAGCGAGCGGATGAAGATGCGATAGCATTCGGTGCCCTCGGCAAACCACGCATCGCGGTCGAGCGAGATATCGGGCAGCGCCTTGGGATAAAAGCCGCCCTTGGCGCCGGTCGGCACGATGACGGCATTCTTGACCCGCTGCGCTTTCATCAGCCCGAGGATTTCGGTGCGGAAGTCGTCGCGGCGATCGGACCAGCGCAGCCCGCCGCGCGCGACCGGGCCGGCGCGCAAGTGAATGCCCTCGACGCGCGGCGAATAGACCCACACTTCGCGCCAGGGCAACGGCTTGGGCAGGCCGGGGACGAGGCTGGAGTCGATCTTGAACGCCAATGCTTCGGCGGCCGCGGGGGCAAAGGCGTTGGTGCGCAAGGTCGCGCCGATGACGGCGTGGAACAGGCGAAGGATGCGATCCTCGTCAATGGATTTGATGTCGGCAAAGCCCGCGAGAATCTCGGCGTCCAGCGCCTCGGCGCGCTTGGCGTCGCGCCCCTTGGGGTCGTGCAGCGCGCTGAACCGCTGGATCAGCGCCGCGGTCAGCGCCGGGGCGTGGCGCAGCGCGCTGACCACCGTGTCCATGCCATAGGCCGACCCGCCCTGACGCAGATAGCGGAACCAGGCGCGCAGCCAGACGATCGCGCGCGGGTCGGTCTGGTTGGTCAGCACCAGTTCGTTGAACGCGTCATTTTCGGCATGGCCGTCGAGCACCGCAGCGATCGCGCCTTCAAGCACCTCGGCATAGGGGAGCAGCGCGAGTTCATCGACCGACGCGGGCAGCCGCAGCGTGAAATCATGGATGACGATCGGCGGCTCGTCGTCGACTTCCATCCCTGGCGCGCGGCCGTGACCGAGCGCCGTGGGGATTTCCTCGAGCACTTCGAAACCGAAATGCTCAAGCGCGGGAACGACATCGGACAGCGCCAGCGGGCCGACCGCGCTATATACTTTCAGCCGCAGCCGGTCGTCGCCGTCGAGGCTCTTTTTCGCGAGCCGGACGCTGCGCGGATTGGAGGCGTCAAGATCGCGCAGCCGCAGGATGTCGCGCGCCGCTTCCTCGGGATTATAAAGGTTGCGATAATTGGGCGGAAAGGTCGGCGCAAAGCGCGCCGCGAGCGCCGCCGCACGCCCGGCATCGCCGCGCTTGGCCAGCGCCGCCTCGACCTCGGGCTGCCAGCCGCGCACCATCTGTTCGAGCTGGGCGTTGAGCGCGTCGGTGTCGGGTACGACCCCGCCGCTGCGCAGGTCGAGCGTGTAGCGCAGCAGCGCCGCGCCGCCATCCTCGAGCACCATCGTCCAGCCGATGACCCCGGCCTTCGCTTCGCGCACCAGCATCGCTTCGACCGCGATGCGGCGACCGGTCGACACCTCGTCGCGCGGCAACCAGACAAAGGCGAACAGGTGACGGCCAAGCGCGCTGCGCACCGTCACCAGCTTGGGCCGCGGCCGGTCGGTGATCGACATCGACGTCAGCACCAGCTCTTCGAGCGAGGCGGCGTCGAACGCGATCAACAGGTCGTGCGGCAACGCGGTCAGCGCGTGCGCGAGCGCCTTGCCGGCGTGGCCGGTGGGGTCGAAGCCGAATTTGGTCATCAGCGCGTCGAGCTGCGCGCGCAGCACCGGCACCTTGGCGGGCGGGGTCGACAGCGCCTGACTGGTCCACAGACCGGCATGGATCGACAGCCGATCGACCTTCTTGCCCTTCATTTCGGGGACGATGACCAAGTCGAGCAGCACCCGGCGATGCACCGCCGACAGCCGGTTCGACTTGATCAGCAGCGGCGCGTGGCCGCCCCCGTCGAACCACGCAAAGGCGGCGTCGAGCGCCGTGGGCGACAGAAGCTGAGTCTCGCCGCTTTCGCTGACCCCCAGGGAATCATGCACCTTGCCGTCGCGCGTCCGCCATTCGTGGCCGAGCTGGGTCATCGACCCGCCTTCGAACCAGCGCAACAGTTCGGCGGCCTCGCCCTCGACGCGCATCGCCGCATCGGCCAGCATCGCCGCGCGCATCGCGCGCCAGTCGCGAACCGCGGCGCGCACGTCGCGCAGTGCGGCTTCCAGCGCGTCGAGCAGGCGGCGGCGGGCGCGCGCATCGCCGCGCTCCAGCTCCATATAGATCACCGACTCGCGGTCCGGTCCCTCTCCCGCGGCGAGCAAATGCCCCTTGGCGTCGCGCTTCACCGCGACCACGGGATGCAGGATCCGGTGGACCGCCAGCCCTTGCGCGGCGACGATCTGCGACGTCGAATCGACCAAAAAGGGCATGTCGTCGTTGACGATGACCAGCCGCATCCGGCGGTCGGTGCCGTCGGCGGCCATCGGTTCGAGCAGCAGCGACGGGGTTTCGGCGGCGCGACCCAGCGACGCGCGCCCGGCGAACTGGCTGGCGTCGGCCAGCGCCGCGGCGTCCATATCGTCACCCTCGCCGGGCAGCGCGCTGCCGCGCAGCGCCGCCAGATAGGCGGCGGCGATTTTGGCAGGGACTTTGGCAGTGGCGGGGGTGGGCGTGTCCGTTTCCGGCGTGGCGGACGAATTTTGAGGCATAAAGTGCAGCATCCCGAACCAAAAGATGGGGATCCCTGCCGACGATCGGCGGGGGCCCGTTCGCTCGCCACCCTATGCGCCTGTGACGCGCGCGGCTCAAGGCCTCGTTCGCGCACCCACGTTAAAATATTTCAATTTTTGGATCGACTGTTGCGTGAACGCTCTCAGCCGCCGGTAATCGGCACCGCCTTTTTCGCCAATTTGGCGATCAGCGCCGGATCGTCCGCCGCCTTGGCGACAATCCCGATATGGCCGCCCGGCATCGCACGGGCGATCAACACGACGAACTCGGCATCACCGGCGTCATGTTCCAGGATAATCGCCGGATGCGCGGTGCGAAGTGCCGCGAGCTTTTGATCGATCGCGGGGACCGTCTCGCCTTCGGGCTTGCGGCGCGCACGCGCGTCCTTGACCAGGCCTTTCAGTCCGCCCGGATAGCGATCGAGATAGGCGGCGAGTTCACCGCGGCCGACGCCTTCGTCCCTGGCGTGACCCAGCACGCAGGCATATTCGGCCAGCCGCGTCTTGTCGTAGGTCGCGCCGAACACCAGCTTGACCACCGGCGTCATCGGCGCGCGGTCCTGCACCGCCAGCCCGGCATCGTCGAGCAGCCCGGCAAAGGCTTCGGGCTGCTCCTCCGCGACCAGCGCGAAATCCCAGGCCTTGGCCACCGCCTGATACAGCGCGCCGCGGCTGCGGCTGTCGGCAGCGATCGCGCGCTCGGCGGTTTCGCGCGCCATCGCCAGCCAGTCGGCGAGCTCGGCATCGGCGCCCGGATCGGCGGCGGGCGCCTCATCGATTTCGTCGGCCGCGACAACGATTGGCACGTCGGCGCTGTCGACCAGCGCGGCAAAGCCGGGGGCCGCATCGCTGTCGACATCGTCGTCGAGATGTTCGCTGTCGGGACCGTCGGCCCACACCGGCACCGGCGCGGTCAGCGGCGCGGCGCTGCGCAGCGCCTGTTCGACCGACAGCTGCAATTCGGCGGCCTGATCGGCGGGCGCCGCTTCCTTCCAGTTGATCACCCCCATGATGAAGTCGATCGTGTCGTCGTCGGACGAAAAGGGCAGCAGGATGCCGCGGTACATGATGGTGACGCCGCGATCGTTGACGAATTCGGCTTCGAACCCGATCGGCGCGCGGTTGGCAATGATCTGAAGATAATGGTCGGTCAGCCGCGACAGCAGCGACCGGCCCGGAATCTGGCTGATGTAATGAACATCCTCGTCGATTTGCGATTCGGCGCGCAGCTTGTCGCCAAGGAAAGCGAGGCCGGGATTTTCGACCCCGGCGGTGAAATCGAGCAAGACCGAATGCGAACCGAAATCGGCGCCCTCCAGATCGAGGTCCTCGACCGAAGGGTAAGCGCGGTCGGCGAGCAGCGACGCCCAGTAATTATAGGCGCGCACCTGCATCCGCCGTTCGTCGACACCGACCGACGCGGGCGGATCGATCGCCCCGTCGTCCTGGTCGTGGCTGCCCGAAAGCAGTCCGCGCATGCTGTCCATCATTTATCCCCAGCCATAAACATCGAGGAATGCCATGCACCAGAACTGGTAAAAGCCGCGTAAACGATGGCCAGAAAGCGGCCGATCGGCGCGCGATCCGGTCGGCATTATTTCCCCGGATGGAGCCGGATTGCCGCGCCGCCGCCGGGGGCGAGCCACAGCTTGTACGAATCGCCTTTCTTCACCTTGATCGTTTCATAAGCGATCTTGTGCCGCGCTTCGGTCAGGTAGGTGGCGCCTTCGCCGTCCTTGTAGATCGTCGCGGTGTACGTCTTGCCCGCGTCGAGGAAGTCGAAGCCCAGCGTCAGCGTGCGTTCGGTGCCGTCGTTGACCCCGCCGACATACCAATCGGCGCTGCCCCGATCCTTGCGCGCAAAGATCGCATAATCGCCGACCTCGCCCGCGATCAGGCGGCTGTCGGCCCAGTCGGCGGGGACGACCTTGATGAACTCCAGCTCGCGCGGGTGCGCTTCCAGATTCTCGATGAAGTCGGCCGCCATCTGGATCGGCGAATAAATGGCGAGGTAAAGGCCGAGCTGTTTGGCGAGGGTCGAGGCGTGCGGTCGCCCCTCGCCGCCGACCAGGCTCAGGACTCCCGGCGTATAGTCCATCGGCCCCGACAGCATGCGCGTATAGACCAAAGTCGGTTCATGGTCGGGACCGCCGTTCGCAAAGGCACTCCAGCTGTTATATTCCATCCCGCGCGCACCCTCGCGCGCCACCCAATTGGGGTAAGTGCGTCGCAGCCCGGTGTCCTTCACCGGTTCGTGCGGGTTGACCGCGACCTTATATTTCGCCGCCGTCTCGACGACCTTCAGATGATGCTGCACCTGGCGCTGGCCGTCGTGCCATTCCATCCGCGTCTCGCCCGGGGCATCGCCCGGCGCGATAATGCCCCCGGCATCGGCGACATAGCCGGTCTTGACCGCCTGGACGCCCAGTTCGCCATAAAGCTTCATCGCGTCTTCAAGCTGGGCTTCGTAAACCGCGATGTTGCCGCCGGTTTCGTGATGGCCGATCAGCGTGACGCCCTTTTTGCGCGCATGGTCGGTCACCGCCTTCAGGTCGAAATCGGGATAGGCCTGGGTAAAGCTATAGGCGTCGCCGTGGCCGAACCAATTGCTTTCCCAGCCCTTGTTCCAGCCCTCGACCAGCACCCCGCCAAAGCCATGCTTGGCGGCGAAGTCGATATATTGCTTGGTCCGCGCGGTCGTCGCGCCGTGGTTCGGTCCCTCGGCCCAGCTCCAGTCGCCGCGGATCATCCCCCACCAGATGCCGATATATTTCATCGGCTTGACCCAGCTGACATCGCCCAGCTTGTTGGGTTCGTTGAGGTTGAGCTCCAGGTCGCTTTCGACCAGCCCCGCCGCATCGTCGGTGATGCGGATCGTGCGCCAGGGGGTGTTGAACGGCAGCTCGCGGATCACCCGCGGGCCGCGCGACGAAGGCGACAGCGTCGAGCGGAACAGCCGCCCCTCGGCGCGCTTCAGCCACATTCCCGAATAATCGACCAGCGACGCTTCGTGGAACGCCAGATGGGTGCCGTCGTCGAGCCGCATCGTGATCGGCGTGTGCGCGGTGGCGACCGCGTCGATCGGGGTTTTCTGGTAAATCTGTTCGTAGCGGTTCCACTCGCCGGCGGTGATCCACCAGGCGGTGCCGGGCGCGGCGATGTCGAATTCGGTGATCTCGTCGACGATCTTCGCGGTTTTCAGCCCCGCTTGCTGCGGAAATTCATAGCGAAAGCCGATGCCGTCGTCGAACAGCCGGAAACGGACGTTGAGCGCATGCCCGCCCCAGCTCTTGTCTTGGCGAAAGCGCACCAGCAGTTCGTTATGCCGGTCGCGCACAAAGCGCCTCTCGCCCCACGGCAATTCCCATTGACCGTCGGCGCTGGCCTTGTCCGCGCCCTCGATCGCAAAGCCGCGTTGCAGGCCGACGCGGTCGGCCATCAGGAACCCGAGCTTCGACGGCGCGATGAGCAGCTTGCCCTTGCGCGACAATGACCAGGTCGGGCGTTGGTCATTGTCGGTCGATACGGTGAGCACCAGGCTGCCGTCGGGCGAGGTCGCGGTCTGCGATGGGCGGGCGTCCTGCGCCGGTGCGGTCGCCGGGGCGGCGGCGGCGAGCAGCGAGAGGATGGCGATCAAAGTCCGCATCATTTTTTTCCTTCGAGGGTAAGCCAGAGGACACCGCAAGGCGGCAGTCTTGCCAGCTCGGCGCCGTTAAGCGCGATGAATACGTCACCGTCGTTGCCATGCGCGGCAATATCGATCGCCGCGTCGCCGAGGTTGAACAGGCAGCGCAGATGCTGGTCGCCGGAAATGCGGTCGAAACCGAGCAGGTCGCCCTCGGCGATCCAGGCAGCATCGCGGCCGACCCGCAGCGCCGGATGTGCGGCGCGCAGCGCGACGAGTTGCCGCGTCAGGTTGAGCAGCGAGCGATCGTCGTCGTGCTGGCGGTCGACCGCCAGTTCGTGGTGCGCGGGGCCAAGCGGCAGCCACGGATCGGCGGCGGAAAAACCGGCATGTTCCTCCCCCGCGGCCCAGGGCAGCGGGGTGCGCGCGCCATCGCGCGACAGCGTGAGCGGCCAGTTCTTGCGCGCCTCTGGATCCTGGACCAGCTCGAACGGAATCTCGACCTGATCGAGCCCCAGCTCCTCGCCGTTATAGAGGATGATATTGCCGCGCAGCGCGCACAGCAGCGCCATCTTCATGCGCGCAAAGGCGGCGGGATCGACACCATCGGGGGTCCAGCGCGACACCGCGCGCGGCGCGTCGTGATTTTCGAACGCCCAGCTCGGCCAGCCGGTGCCGGGGGCATCGGGCCATTGCTGCGCCGCTTCGCGCACCAGCTGCGGGGTCAGCCGGTCGGCGTAAAGAAAATCGAAGCCATAGGCGCTGTTCAGCCGGTTCGCGCCCGCGGTGAACAGCTTCATCTCGCGCACCGCATCGTCGCCGCCAACCTCCGCGACCGTGAAGCGGCCGTCATATTGGTCGGTCAGCGCGCGGATGCGTTCGAGGAACAGCGGAATGTCGGGGTGCGACTGGTTATAGATTTTCTGCTGGAAATCGAACGGGCGGGTGCGAACCTTGTTCGACGGCGGCGCGGGCGGATTGTCGCGCAGTTCGGGGTCGTGCATCGCGAAATTGATCGCATCGATGCGAAAGCCGTCGACGCCGCGGTCGAGCCAGAAGCGCACGACGCGCAGCAGCGCGTCCTGCACGGCGCGGTTGTGGACGTTCAGCTGCGGCTGGGTGCCCAGGAAATTGTGCATATAATATTGGCCGCGCCGCGCGTCCCACGTCCACGCGGGGCCGCCGAATACCGACTGCCAGTTGGTCGGCGGCGATCCGTCCGCCTTCGCATCGGCCCACACATACCAGTCGGCCTTCGGATTGTCCTTGCTGGCGCGGCTTTCGCCGAACCAGGCGTGCTGGTCGGACGTGTGCGCGAACACCAGGTCGGTCGTGACCTTCAGCCCCAGCGCGTGCGCGCGGGCGACCAGCGCGTCGAAATCGGCGAGAGTGCCAAAGATCGGATCGACCCCGCAATAATCGGCGATGTCATAACCGAAATCGTCCATCGGTGAGGGGTAGAAGGGCGACAGCCAGATCGCATCGACCCCCAGCGAGGCGATATAGTCGAGCCGCGCGGTGATGCCCGCCAGATCGCCGATGCCGTCGCCGTTCGAATCGGCAAAGCTGCGCGGATAGACCTGATAGATCGCCGCGCCCTTCCACCAGGGCGTCGCGGCGCTGGTTGCAGGCTGATCTTGGACTGGGGAGGGATTGATCGTCACGCTGGGGTTCCGGTTATTCGCTGGCCTGGCAGATGATGGTGCCAAAGGGAGGAAGGGAGAAAGACAGGCTGCCCGGTGCCGCGGCGGCGGCGGGGCAGTCGCCGTGGAGCGTGGTAAAGACCGCGCTTTTCATATCGATGGCAATCGTCGCCGACAATTGTGCCGCAGACGTATTGAAGGCGAGTACGACCTCGCGCCCGGTCGCGGGATCGAAACGCGAAACCGCGAGCAGGCCGGGCTTGTCCGAAAAGGCGCGCACCTTGGTAGCGCCGCGGATCAGCGCCGGGGTCTTGCGGCGAATGTCGGCGAGTGCGGCGATATGGCGATAGAGCGGGTGCACGGGGTCGAAATTCGCGGTCGCGGTGGTCGCATCGGTGCCGACCAGGTCGTTGTCGTTATAGACTGCGACCTTCGACGCGAACAGGCTCTCGCGCGCCAGCTGGTCATTGCCGTCAGACACAAACCCCTGTTCGTCGCCATAATAGATTGTCGGCACCCCTCGCAGCGTCAGCATCAAACTGTGTCCGAGCATCACGCGTTGCAGCAGCTCGGTATCGCTCGCGCCCGGGTTCGCCTGCTTCACGAACATCGAGAAGCGCCCCATGTCATGGTTGCCGAGGAAGGTCGGCAGCTGGAGCGCGGCTTCCGCGCCGCCCTTGTAGAGCACATCGCCGTCGAACAGCCGCGCGAATTGGTCGGTGCCCTTGGTCCCGCTGACGGTGTCGATCGCGGCGCGCGCAAAGCTGAAGTCGAGCACAGCGGGAAGGTCGGCGGTGTGGGTATAAGCGGCGAGCGAGCCCGGATCGACGCCGTCGATATACACCTCGCCAAAGATATGGAAGTTGGGGATGCCGCGCGCCGCCGCGCGCGCCTGCATCGCGGGGACGAACGCCTTCCAGAATTCGGGGTTCACATGCTTGGCAGTGTCGATGCGAAAGCCGTCGATGCCGAATTCGTCGATCCAGCGGCCGTAGATTTCGATGAACCCCGCCACGACGCGCGGATTTTCGGTCGCAAGGTCGTCGAGCCCCGAAAAGTCGCCGTAGAGCGCCGATTCGCCGACCCAGTCGCTGTTGCCGCGATTGTGATAATAGATGGGGTCGTTGAGCCACGCCGGCACCTTCACCGCCGCCTCGCCCCGCGGTACGACGGGGGTATAGGCGAACGCCGGATCGGTCAGCTTCCGCCAATTGTCCGGGTCGGCGACATGATCGCCCGCAAAGCCCGGATTGATCGCCGGTCCGGTCAGCCCGCCGCGCCGCGAAAACGGATAATCGGCCAGGCTGCGGTAACGGAAACCCTCGGCCTCGCCTTCCCGGTAACCGATCACGTCGGCGGTGTGGTTGGTGATGATGTCCATATAGACCTTCAACCCGCGCGCGTGCGCGGCGTCGACAAAGGCCTTGAATTCGGTGTTGCTGCCGAAATGCGGATCGACCTGCGTGAAATCGGTCACCCAATATCCGTGATAGCCCGCGCTCTCGTCGCCCTGCGGCCCCTGCACCGGCTTGTTCTTGAACACCGGCGCGAACCAGATCGCGGTCGCGCCCAGCCCCTGGATATAGTCCAGCCGCCCGGTCAGCCCCGCCAGGTCGCCGCCGTGATAGAAGCCCTTGGCGGTGGGGTCATAGCCGGTCGCCAGCCGGTCGCCCTTCAGCCCGCCCCGGTCATTCGCGGCGTCGCCATTTTCGAACCGGTCGGGGAGGACGAAATAGATCAGCTCGTCGCTCGCGGGCCGGGCGCGCACCGCGGCTTCGTCGGCGACGGCGGGGAGCGGCGCGAGCAGCAGCGCCAGCGGAGCGAAATAACGGATCATGCGGCGACTCCAGCGGTGGGGCGGGTGGCGGCGAGGAAGCGGTCATAGCTTTCCATTTCGGCGACCTCGCGCTCGATCATCAACGAGACGCCCGCCATATATTGTGCAAGTTCCTGCTCGCCGATGCCGTCCGCCAGCGGATGCCAGGCGCGCGGTTCGATGCCCTGCCCGACCAGCACCTGCAACCAGCCCGATTCGGTGAACAATTCCTCATGCTCGCGGAAAATCAGTCCCTGCGCGCGGAACAGCTCGATCTTCGCCGCCAGCGTATCCGGTATCGGCATCGCCGCGCGATCGCGCCAATAGGCGGTGTCGCGGCGTTCGGTCGCCTTGAAATGGAGGATGATGAAATCGCGGATGCGCTCCCACTCGAAATCGCTCTGGCGGTTGAATTCGGCGGCGACCGCCGGGTCGCTCGCCCCCGCGGGCAGCATCTTGAGCAGGCGCGAGATGCCCGCCTGGACCAGGTGGATGCTCGTCGATTCGAGCGGTTCCATGAATCCGCTGGCTAGGCCGAGCGCGACGACGTTGCGGTTCCACATCCGGCGCCGTTTGCCGCTGGTAAAGCGCAGCCGGTTCGGTTCGGCCTGCGGCGCGCCGTCGAGATTGGCGAGCAGGGTCGCCAGCGCGTCATCGTCGGAAATATGGTCCGAACAATAGACATAGCCGTTGCCGATCCGGTGCTGGAGCGGGATGCGCCATTGCCAGCCCGCCTCGCGCGCGGTCGCGCCGGTCCACGGCAGCTGCGGCGTATCGCCATGCGCGCAGGGGACGGCGACGGCGCGATCATTGGCGAGCCAAAGCGACCAGTCGTCATAACCGGTTGCGAGCGCGCCCTCGATCAGCAGGCCGCGAAAGCCCGAACAGTCGATGAAGAAATCGCCGTCGATGGCGCGGCCGTCGGCCAGCGTCACCCCCGCGACGTCGCCGCTCGCCCCGTCGAGCCGGACGTCGACGGCTCGCCCCTCGATGCGTTCGACCCCGTTCGCCTCGGCGCGGCGGCGCAGATAGGCGGCGTAGAGGCCGGCATCGAAATGAAAGGCATAGGGCATTTCGAGCAAATGCGGCGAGGTGCGCGGCGCCCCGCGCTGCATCCGCCGCGCCCGCGCGGCGCGTTCGTTGAGCGAATAATGGTCGAGGCTTTGCGCCGCGCCCATGCTGCGCGCGCGCAACCAATAATGCTGAAATTCGAGCAGCCCGAGCCCGCGGCCGATCGCGCCAAAGGCGTGCATGTAGCGGTGCCCGGGGCGCGTCCAGCCGGAAAATTCGATGCCGAGCTTGATCGTCCCCTGCGTCGCGGTCAGGAATTCATCCTCGTCGATACCGAGCGCCTGGTTGAACAGCCGGATTTGCGGGATCGTCGCTTCGCCGACCCCGACGGTGCCGATGTCGTCCGATTCGACCAGTTGCAGCGACCAGTCCTGCGGCAGGAAGCGGCGTAGGCAGGCCGCGGCCATCCAGCCCGCCGTCCCGCCACCGATGATGATCAATCGCCTCAAAGGTCAGATCCCGCCTTTGCCTCGCCATACAACAAAATGTCGGGGCGGCGCGACCCGGCCGCCCCGACAAGGGGGAGGGTTCAGAATTTGAACGAGGCACCCGCAAGGTAGCGGCGGCCATAGGTCTGGTAATCGATCACCGCGCGCGCATCGCGCGGATCGTCGGTCACGAACGGTTCGTTGGTCAGGTTCTGGCCCTGGACAAACACCGACAGCCCATCGAGCGCGCTGCCCGGCTGGAAATCATAGCCCAGCTGCGCGTCGACGATCGTTTCCGACCGCGCCCGGCGCCGCACCCGCTGCCCGCCGAAGCCCGACAGTTCGCCGATGAAGCTCGACCGGTAGCGCGCGCTGACGCGGGCGTTGAACCCCCATTTTTCGAAATAGGCGGTGCCGTTGGCGACCCATTTCGAATAGCCCGGAATGTCTTCCGCGGGCGCGCCGGGCGTCGGGCTGATCTTGGTCTTGGTATAGGAGACCCCGCCGGTCACGCCAAAGCCGTCGAGCGCCGACGTGAAGGTGCTGAACGGCAGCGACCCGGCGAGTTCGGCGCCGTAAAGCTTGCCGCCCTCGCCGTTGATCGGGGCATTTACGGTGCCCAGGTAATTGACGATGATCGGCAGCCCGCCCGCGTCATTACCCGGCGCCTGGATGGGATAGCCGGTGAAATCGAACGGGATCGCCTGATTATAGATATAGGTCTTCAGATCCTTGTAGAAGAACTGCACCGCGAGATAGCCCGTCGAGCCGAAATATTTCTCCAGCGTCAGGTCGGCCGCATTGGCGCGCCAGGGCCGCAAGTCCGGATTACCCGAATCGCCGCGCACCACGGCGCAGGTCCGCCCGGTCGGACACACGATGCCGCCCGGATCGCCGATCGTCGTGCCATAGCTCAAGGTCGCGCGCAGGTCGTCGAGCCGCGGCCGGACGATTTCGCGCGCCACGCTGACGCGGACCACAAAGTCGCTCGCGGTGCGCAGCGACAGGTTCAGGCTGGGCAGGACGTCGATATAATCGGTGCTTTCGCGGCGCGGGATGCCCTGGATATTCGGCGACCCGTTGGGATTGGTGCCGGCAAAGGTCGCGCTGGCGCCGCTCGAATTCTGGTCGGTGAAGATCGCCTGCACCCCGAAGTTGCCGGTCAGCAACGACGACCCCAGTTCCTGGTCGATATTGGCCTGAAGATAGGTGGTCATCTGCTTTTCGCTGACGTCATAGGCCTTGACCACGACGTCGCCATAGGGGTTCGGCACCAGCGTGTAGATGCCCGCGGCGAGCAGGTCGCGCGGATCGTAGCTGATCACCGGACCCAGCCCGAGATAGGCAAGGTCGGTGGTGCCGCGGCGGAACTGCGTCGGCACCGGCAGGCTGGTCAACCCGTCGGTGTTGGCGGTCAGGCCGACAAAGGCTTCGTCGGGGGTCAGCTGCTTGGTCCGGGTGGTGTAATTGACCCCGAACTGCACCGATTTCAGAAAGCCTTCCAGCTCGCGCTCGATCTCGACGCGATACTGCCACAGCTCATCCTCGATGATCCGGTTGTTGTAATAGCCGTCCTGGCCGCCGCGGATGCGCCCGCCGTTGACCCCGGTCTGGTCGCCGCCCCAGCCCAGCGGGCTGGTCAGCTGGATCAGGTTATAATCGCCATAGTTCAGCGTCGGGCGGAAGAAGGTGCCGTCGATGTCGCTGGTGAACCCGATGGTGTCGACCGCGCCGACTCCGCCGCCGCGTCCCGTCCCCGCATTGCTTTCGAGGATCAGTTCGTTGCGGTCGGTTTTCGACATGCTGATGTCGAAATAGGCGTTCCAGCCGTCGTCGCCCTGCCAGCGGTTGTTCCAGCCGAAGCTGTACAACTTGGCATTGCGTTCGAACACGTCGTTGCGCACCACGCCCTCGACATTGGTGAAGGTGCCGGCGCGGGCAAAGACGAATTCGCCGCTGTCGTCGACGTCGGTGACGTTCACCCCGGCGCCGCCAAAGGCGAGCGGCAGTTCGATGCCGCGCTTGATCTGATCGTCGCTGAAATCCGAATAAAAAGCGTCGAAGGTCGAGGTGAAATTGGGGGTCGGCTGCCATTCGAGCGTGCCCTGAAGCCCCAACCGCTTCAGCTGGGTCGAGGTCGCATAGGATTTCGAACCGCCGAGCACGACCGGGCTGGCAAGGGTGCCGTTGCCGGCATAGCCCCAGGCGTTGAATTCCTGGATCTGATAGGGTTCGTCGAGATAGCTCGCCGATAGCGCGATACCGATCGTGTCGTCGGCGAACTGGTCGACGAAGGTGCCGTTGACCCGGTAGCCATATTTTTTCGACCCGACGTTGAGTTTGCCGATTTCGGCCCAGGTGCCGCGGCCGCCGACCGAAATGACGCGCTTGCCATATTCGAGCGGGCGGATGGTCTTGAGGTCGACGGTGCCCGACAGACCCTGGCCGACGATCGACGCCATCGGCGATTTGTAAACCAGCACCTGATTGACGACTTCGGACGGATATTGGTCATATTCGACGGCGCGGTTGTCGCCGGTCGAGGTCTGTTCGCGGCCGTTGAGCAGCGTCGTCGAGAAATCGGGGGCAAAGCCGCGGATCGAGATCGAGTTCGACCGCCCCGAGACACGCTGCGAGGTCAACCCCGGCAGGCGCGCGATCGATTCGGCGATCGACGCATCGGGCAGCTTGCCGATGTCTTCTGCCGAGATCGATTCGACGACCTGGTCGCGGGTTTTCTTGGCGTTCACCGCGCTCTGCAAACTGGCGCGAAAACCGGTGACGACAATCGCGTCCTCACTGCCTTCTTCGGCGGCGGGCGCAGTGTCGGCGTCCTGCGCCAGCGCGGCGGCCGGCAGCAATGCGGTCAAGGCGACGCCGAGCGCGATGGCGCTGGCCCCGCGGCGAAGACTGGTCGATTTGGTCATGCTAAAACTCCCCTGCTGCGGCGGGCGGTTTGACCAGGCGACGGCAAAAGGGGGCGGCAATTGTGCCGCGCGGCATCCTCTCATCGACGCATGGGTTTTCCCATCGCGGCCTAGCAATTGGAACCAATCGGCGGGCACGGCCATAGGGTATACGTATACGCATATTATGCGGACGTGCCGCCTGTCGCCGAAATGTCACGCATTCCGGCGCCGACACCGGTGCCTTTGGCGCCATGCAATTTCTTGGCAGCGACCGGCCCAGCCGCTACGCTGCCCGGCAGCAGCGACCCACGCCAAGATCGCCGCACCAGGGAGAAATAGATGGGGCGCCAGCCCTCGGCCAAACCGACGAGTTTCGACATCGCCTATCTGGCGGGGGTGTCGCAGCCAACCGTGTCACGTGCGCTGCGCGGCAGCAAATCGGTCAGCGCCGCGACCCGCGCCAACATCGAACGCATCGCGCGCGAGCTCAACTACACCGTCGACAAAAACGCCTCCAGCCTGCGCTCGCAGCGCACCCACACGCTGGCGCTGCTGTTCTTCGAGGATCCGACCCCCGACGAATCGATGATCAACCCCTTTTTCCTGTCGATGCTGGGGTCGATCACCCGCGAATGCGCGCTGCGCGGTTACGACCTGCTGATCAGTTTCCAGCAGATGCACAACGACTGGCACGTCGCCTATCAGGACAGCCACCGGTCCGACGGGATCATCCTGCTCGGCTATGGCGATTATCAGCTGTACCTCACCAAGCTGGAACATCTGGTCGAGATGGGGACAAAATTCGTGCGCTGGGGTTCGGTGTCCGCCGACGGCATCGGGCTGACTGTCGGGTCGGACAATGTCGGTGCGGGCGAACAGGCGGGGGCGCATCTGATCGCGATCGGGCGGCGCAACATCGCGTTCCTTGGCGACGCGTCGGACCATGCGCCCGAATTTCAGGACCGTTATACCGGCCTCTGCCGCGCGATGCAGGACGCTGGGGCGGCGCCCGACCCGGCGCTGCAACGCGACGCGGTGTCGTCGGAGGAATCGGGCTATGCCGCCGCAAAATCGCTGCTCGCCAGCGGTCAGGCCTTCGATGCGGTCTTTGCCGCAAGCGACCTGATCGCGATCGGTGCGATGCGCGCGCTGGCCGAAGCCGGGCTCCGCCTGCCGCACGACGTCGCGATCATCGGCTTCGACGACATCCCCGCCGCCAGCCTGACCTCGCCGACGCTGACCACGGTGATGCAGGACATGAAGGGCGCCGGGACGCTGCTCGTCGATGCGCTGCTGGCGCGGATCGACGACCGCCCGGTCGAACGCACGATGCTGCCTGCGCGGCTGATCAAGCGGCAGAGCACGGCGGTTTAGGGGTCGGCGCGGATCGGCTGTGGGCGTCGGAAGCTGCCACCATTTCTTCGTCACCCCGGACTTGATCCGGGATGACGAAAGGCAAAGTCCGCAACCGGTCAATCCCAGCCCTCCGCACGTATTCGTATACGTAGCCGCGCCACGCTTGCCCTACCCGGCCTGCCCTGCAATCGTTCGCGCCGACAAGAGCCGCCACGCGGCCACGGGGAGAGAGATATGGACAAGCCGCGCCAGGGCTTTGCCGGCCTTAGCAACATCAGCTTCGGCTTTTTCGGCATCCAGATCGGTTTTGCGCTGCAAAACGCGAATATGAGCCGCATCTTCCAGTCGCTGGGCGAGGATATCGAAAAGCTGCCCGGGCTGTGGGTCGCGGCGCCGCTGACGGGCTTACTCGTGCAGCCGATAATCGGCCATATGAGCGACAAGACCTGGCTCGGGCGGCTCGGGCGCCGCCGCCCCTATTTTCTCGCCGGGGCGATCATGGCCGCGATCGCCTTGTTCGTGATGCCCGAAAGCCCGGCGGTCTGGTTTGCCGCGATGATGCTGTGGATCCTCGACGCGTCGCTCAACATCTCGATGGAGCCGTTCCGCGCCTTTGTCGGCGACATGCTGCGCCGCGACCAGCATAGCGCGGGTTATGCGGTGCAGACCGCGTTCATCGGCGCAGGGGCGGTCGTCGGATCGCTGTTCCCGACCCTGATGGACGCGATGGGGGTCGCCAACGTCGCGCCGCCGGGGCAGATCCCCGATACGGTCAAATATGCCTTCTGGTTCGGCGGCCTCGCGCTGTTCCTGTCGGTGCTGTGGACGATCGTCACGACGCGCGAATATGACCCCGACCAGATGGCGGCCTTTGCCGAGGGCGATGCGGCAGCCGACGCCCCTGCCATCCGCGCCCTTGCCTCGCACAGCTATGCGAGCAGCCTGCTCTGGATCGCTGCGGGCGGCGCGGTCGTCGCCATCCAGATGCAGTTTGGGCTGCTGCGCGAGGTGCTGCTGCTCGGCGCGCTGCTGATCGGCTATGGCCTCGCCAGCATGCTCGCCATCGCGCTGGCGCGCGGCGGCAATGACAAGAATATGCTGTCGAGCATCGTCGGCGATTTCGCGGGCATGCCGCCGCTGATGAAGCGGCTGGCGCTGGTGCAATTCTTCAGCTGGTCGGCGCTGTTCATCATGTGGATCAACACGACGCCGGTGGTCACCCAATATCATTATGGCACCACCGACCCGGCGTCGGCGGCGTATCAGACTGGCGCAAACTGGGTCGGCGAGCTGTTCGCCATCTATAACGGCGTTGCCGCGATCGCCGCGCTGACCCTGCTGCCGTGGCTGGCGGCGCGGATCGGGCAGGCGCGCACCCATATTGCCGGGCTCGTCTGCGGTGCGATCGGCTTTGCCAGCTTTTTCCTGCTGCGCGATCCGGGGCAGCTGATCATCAGCGAGATTTTCATCGGCATCTTCTGGGCGTCGGTGCTTGCCATGCCCTATGCGATGCTCGCCTCCAGCCTGCCGCAGGCGAAACTCGGCATCTATATGGGCCTGTTCAACGTCTTCGTCGTCGTGCCGCAATTGCTCGTCGCGACGATCATGGGATCGATCATGCAGGCGTTTTTCCCCGGGGAGCCGATCTACACGATGGCGTTCGCGGCGGCGACATTGCTGCTCGCCGCGCTCGCGATGCTACGCGTCGTGCCGCTGATGCCCAAGAGCGGGCCGACGGCCTAGCTCGACCAGCCGCCCGCGAGCGCGCGGAACAGCGCGATCTGGCGCCGCGAAATCTGCCCGTCCTGCGCCGCGAGCACCGCTTCGGCCTCGGCAAAGGTCCGTTCGGCATCGAGCCATTCGAACGAATCCGAGGCGCCCTCCTGCCGCTTCACCCGGACGATCCGCGCCGCGCGTTCGGCCTGGTCGCGCGCGGCGCGCAGCGCCTGCCGCTGTTCGAGAGCGCGGGCATAGGACGATAGCGCGGTTTCGGTTTCCTCGAGCGCGCGCAGCACCGTGCCGTCGAATTCGGCGAGCGACGCCTGCGTGTCGGCCTCCGCCGCCGCGATCCGCGCCCGCGCCGGTTCCTGATTCGGGAAGGCCCAGTTGAGTAGCGGCCCGAGCAGCCAGCGGATCGGCCCGCCGCCGAACACATCGCCAAAGCCCGATCCGGTCGACCCGGCCGAGCCGCCCAGGGTGATGCGCGGATAAAGGTCCGCGGTCGCCACGCCGATGCGCGCGGTGTCGGCGGCCAGGCGGCGCTCGGCGGCACGAATGTCGGGACGGCGCTTCAGCAGCGCCGCCCCATCACCGACTGGGATCGGGTCGGTGATCTCGAGGCTGATGTTACGGTCCGCTGCGATGGGAGGGAGCGCAGCGGGCGCGCGACCGGTCAGGGTCGCGAGGCGGAACAAGGCCGCCTGCCGTTCAGCTTCGATAGAAGGGATATCCGCCGACCGCTGGTCGCGCAGCGTCGTGATGCGGGCAAGGTCGAGCCCCGTCGCCATCCCGACGTCCTTGCGGCGCTGCGTGAGTTTCACCTGCTGGTCGAGGAGGTCGACGATCCGCCGCGCCACGCCCAGCCGCGCCGCGCCGGAGGCGGCCTCGGCATAGGCCTGCGTCGTGTCGGCGGCGACGATTACCCGCACCGCGTCGGCATTGGCTTCGGCAGCGGCGGCATCGCCGCGCGCGGCCTCGACCGAGCGGCTGACGCGGCCGAACAGGTCGACTTCGTACGAGACGTTGATCCCGACATCGACCGCCCAATCCTCTTGGGGCGAGCCGGGCAGGCGCTGGCCTTCGGGGCTACGGCCGTAATTGGCGCCGGCGCCGATCTGGCCCTGCGGCAGCCGGTCGGCGCGTGCGCCGCGCAGGGACGCGCGAGCGCGGGCGATATTCGCCACCGCAACCCGAACGTCGGTGTTGTTGCCAAGCGCATCGCCAACGAGCCCGTCGAGGACGGGATCGTCATAGAGCCGCCACCAGTCACCCGCGACCGGCGCGAGCGAGACTGCGGGACTGTTCGCCGACACGAACGGCCCGGTCGCGACGGGCGCCGACGCCGATTTGGGCTCGGCATAGTTGGGGCCGACGGCGCAGGCGGCGAGCGCCAGGGCCGAAGCGGCGGTGAGGATATTGCGGAGGATCATGGATTTGCTCCTTATTCTGCCGGAACCGGCAGCGCGGTCCCGTGGTCGCCCGACCCGCGCCGCGCGCGCCGCTCGGCCGACCAAAGGCTGAGCGAACGGGCGACGACGTAGAAGGTCGGGGTGAAGATGAGGCCGAACGCCGTCACGCCGAGCATGCCGAAGAAGACGGCAGTGCCGAGCGCCTGGCGCAGCTCCGCCCCCGCCCCGCTCGCGATCAGCAGCGGCACCGCGCCAAGGATGAAGGCGAAGCTGGTCATCAGGATCGGACGCAGGCGGTCGCGCGCGGCACGCACCGCGGCGTCGATCGGCGACAGCCCATCCTCTGTCTCCGCCTGCTTGGCGAATTCGACGATCAGGATCGCGTTCTTCGCGGCGAGCGCGATGAGCACGACGAGCCCGATCTGCGTCAGCACATTATTGTCCATGCCGCGCAAATTCACGCCGATCATCGCCGCGAGCAGACGCATCGGGACGATGAAGATGATCGCCAGCGGCAGCATCAGGCTTTCATATTGTGCGGCCAACACCAGGAAGACGAAGACCACCGCGAGCGCAAAGACGATCCCCGCGGTGTTCGCCGCCGCCTTTTGCTGGAAGGCGATGCCGGTCCACTCGGTGCCATAGCCCGCGGGCAATGTTTCGCTCGCCAGCTTTTCCATCGTCGTCAGCGATGCACCCGAGGATGAGCCCGGCGCGGTGTCGCCATCGATCTCGACCGCGGGAAAGAGGTTGTAGCGCGTGACGCGATACGGCCCGGTGCGGTCCTCGAAATTGGCCACCGACCCGATCGGCACCATCGCGCCCGAGTTCGACCGCGTCTGGAGGTTCGCGATATCGGCGACGGTCTGGCGATAAGGCGCATCGGCCTGTGCGGTGACTCGGTATGTGCGGCCGAGCAGGTTGAAGTCGTTGACGAATGCCGAGCCCAGATAGACTTGGAGCGCTTCGAACACGCGTTCGGGCGGCACGCCGAGCATATTCGCCTTGGCGCGGTCGATATCGGCAAAGACACGCGGGTTCGACGGATCGAAGAAGGTGAAGACATTGGCGAGGCCCGCGGTCTGGTTCGCCTTGCCGATCAGGTTGTTCGTCTCGTTCGCGAGCGCGGCATAGCCGTTGCCGCCGCGATCCTGCACGATCATCCGGTAGCCGCCCGCCGAGCCGATGCCCTGGATCAGCGGCGGCGGGATGATGACGATCTGCGCCTCGGTGATGTCCGCGGTGTTGGCGCGCGCCTGGTTGATGATGTCGTCGAGCTTGACACCAAGCTTCTTGCGTTCCTCGAACGATTTGAGCGGAAAATAGGCCGCGGCCGAGTTCGGCGCGAGCGTCTGCGACGGGCCGTCGAAGCCCGCGAGCATCACCGAGCCGAGCACGCCCTCGACCGGCAGCACCCGCCCTGCGACCTTTTTCAGCACTGCGTCGGTGCGTTCGACCGAGGCGCCTGACGGCAGTTTGGCGACGACGAGGAAATAGCCCTGGTCCTGCGCCGGGATAAAGCCGGTCGGGGTCGCCCAGAACAAGCCCGCGGTGGCGGCGATGAGGCCCGCATAAGTGACCATCATCTTCCTGGGCGCGCGCACCAGGCGATCGGTCAGCCGCGCATAGCCATCGCTCATCTTCTCGAAATTGCGGTTGAAACTGTCCCCGGCGCGGTGGATGCGCGCCATCAACCATCCGTCGGCCTGCGGCGCCGCATGCGGCTTGAGCAGGATCGCAGCGAGCGCGGGCGACAGGGTGAGCGACAGCACGAGCGAGATGATCGTCGCGGTCGAGATCGTCACCGCGAACTGCTGATAGAAAGCACCCGACAGGCCGGTGAGGAACAGCGTGGGGACGAACACCGCGCAGAGCACGAGCACGATCGCGACGAGCGCGCCCGACACTTCGTCCATCGAAGTGCGCGCCGCTTCGAGCGCGGACATGCCCTTTTCGAGGTTGCGTTCGACATTTTCGACCACCACGATCGCGTCGTCGACGACGATACCGATCGCGAGCACCAGCCCGAACAGCGAGAGGTTGTTGAGGCTGTAGCCGAACGCCGCGAGCACGACGAAGGTCCCGATCAAGGATACCGGGATCGCCAGCACCGGGATGATCGCCGCGCGCCATTTCTGCAGGAAAACCAGAATGACGATGACGACAAGGATCACCGCCTCGATCAGCGTTTCCATCACCGCGTCGATCGACTGGGCAATGAATTCGGTGGGGTTATAGATGACGCGATATTCGAGGCCCTTGGGAAAGCTTTTCGATGCCGCCGCCATTTCGGCCTCGACCGCCTGCGCCGCCGCGAGGGCGTTCGAACCCGGACGCTGGAAGGTCGCGAGAATGACCGTCGGATCGCCCGACAGATAGGTGTTCGAATTATAGTCCGACGCGCCAAGCTCGACGCGCGCGACGTCCGAAACGCGGACCTGGCGCCCGTCGGAATCGCTGCGGATGACGATATTGGCGAAATCTGCCGGGTCGGTCAGGCGTCCCTGCGTTTCGACATTCAACTGGAAACTGCTGCCATTGGCGTGCGGCGGCTGGCCGAGCGAGCCCGCGGCGACCTGCACATTCTCGCGGCGCAGCGCAGCGACGATCTCGCCCGCGGTCAGGTCGAGCGCGGCGGCGCGGCCGGGGTCGATCCACACCCGCATCGCATAGTCGCGGTTGCCGAACAGGCGCACGTCGCCGACGCCATCGATACGGCTCAACCGGTCGCGCAGCTGGGTCAGCGCATAGTTGGAGATATAGGCGCGATCGAGCGACTTGTCGGGGGAGACGAGGTTCACGATCAGCAGGAAATCGGGCGACGTCTTGCGCGTCACCACGCCCAGCCGCTGCACCGTTTCGGGCAGGCGCGGGGTCGCGATGGCAACCCGGTTCTGCACCAGCACCTGCGCGGCATCGAGGTCGGTGCCGATCTTGAAGGTGGCGGTGATGGTGACGACGCCGTCGCCGGTCGACTGGCTGCTCATATAGAGCATATTGTCGACGCCGTTGATTTCCTGTTCGATCGGCGCCGCCACCGTTTCGGCGACGGTCTCCGCCGATGCGCCGGGGTAGCTCGCGGTCACGGTCACCGTCGGCGGGACGATGTCGGGATATTGCGACACCGGCAGCCCGATATAGGCAACCGCGCCGACGATGGTGATGATGATGGCGAGCACCGCGGCAAAGATCGGCCGGTCGATGAAAAAGCGGGATAGGCGCATGGGAGAGCCCCTGTCTGGAAAACTTTGGTCATCCCCTCCCGCTTGCGGGAGGGGCAGCGAGACTTGCGAGCTTGCTCGCTAGGCGCAGCGGGGTGGGCAGCCGAGAGGTTGCTGCCCCACCCCCGACCCCTCCCGCAAGCGGGAGGGGAGAAGAGTTACCGCGCAAACGTCGCCTGCGCCGACACCGGTTCGGTGGCGGCTGCGGTCGGCTTCTCGGCCGCCGCGGCGATCTTGCCCGTCTTGGTCACTGCCTTGGTGCCGGGCCGTGCGAACTGGTGTCCGGTGATCACGACCTGGTCGGTCGGGGTCAGTCCCGCACGGATGACGCGCAGGCCATCGATTTCGGGGCCAAGCTCGACCGGCTTCGCGGCGACCGTGCCGTCCTTGCCGACGACATAGACGATCTTGCGCGCCTGGTCGGTCTGCACCGCCGCCGCCGGGACCAGAAGCGCGCGCGCCGTCTGGCCGGTCGACAGGCGCATGTTGCCGAACATGCCAGGGGTCAGGAACATTTCGGGATTGCGAAAGCTGGCGCGGGCGCGGATCGTGCCCGAACGCGGGTCGAGACCATTGTCGGTGAAGTCGAGCTGGCCCTTCCAGCGATAGTCGCTTTCATCCTGCAGGCGCACTTCGACCGCCGCGCCTTTATCGCCGCCTTCGCGCTTGGTCTTGAGGAACAGCGCCTCCGAACCCTGGAAGGTGAAATAGACGGGGTCGAGCGCGTTGATCGTGGTCAGCAGCGTGCCGCCGGCATCGCCCGCCGACACGAGGTTGCCGGCATCGATCTGGCGGTCCGAAATGCGGCCGCTGAGCGGCGCGCGAACGACGGTGAATTCGACATCGAGCGCGCGCGCCGCGATGCGGGCATCGGCCCCGGCGAGCGCGGCATTCGCGGCGTTGACGCGAGCGCGAAGCCGGTCGATCTCGCTCTGCGATACCGCTTCGACCTCGACAAGCCGTCCGGCCCGGTCGAGCTCGAGCCGCGCGAGCGCGAGGTCGCTGCGCGCACTCGCCGCCGACGCGCGCGCTTCGGCAAGCGCGGCGCGATAGGGACGCGGGTCGATGGTGAACAGCGGCTGACCCTGGCGGACGATCTGGCCGTCGGTGAAGTGAATCGCTGTGATCGCGCCCGACACGCGCGGCCGCACCTCGACCGCCTTCGACGCCTCGAAACGGCCGATATATTCGTCCCACAGCGTGACGTCGCGCGCGATCGGCGCCGCAACGGTCAGCACCGGCGCGGGCGCCGCGGCCGCCTGCGGCGCGCCGTCGCGCAGCAGCCACCAGGCGCCGATCACCAGTACCAGAAACGCCGCGATCCATCCGGCGCGGCGACCGCGCGCCGGGCGCAGCAGCGTCTTGAGTTCGCGGCGGACCGTCGCATCGGCGGGGTCGAGCTTTTCGATCGGGGTGTGGACGGTCATGGGGGTGCCCTCTTCTCTTCGTTCGGTTCGGCTGCGCGCGGGGCGCAAGGATTCACAGCGCCGAAAGCGCCTGCTTTCGGTTCGATCTTGAAACAGTCCTCATGGCTGGACGGCGCTCTGCGAAGAGGACGGCCGCCCTGCCGGTCACCCGCATCTTATGATGCGCGCTCCGGCTCCCTGTTATGTCTTGCCGACGCGCGCCATCAGGCGCCGACCGGAACAGGACCCGCTCCCGGGACAATAATCTGGATGATGAATCCGACCGCCGCATGATCTTTGCCACGCGGCGGCCGGCCTCGGGGGAGAGCCACTATTTGTGTACTGATTGGTATATAAGTCATGTTGCGCTGCGTCAAGCGCATTCTGTACCGGGCAGTAAAAATTTTTCTACTAACGCCCCGGCCACAGCTTCAGGCTGGTTTCGACCAGGCGTTCCAGCTCGGCGCGCGTCGCGCCCGCGCCGGCCTGCACCGCCATGCCCTGGTTCACCGCGATCAGATACTGCGCCAGCCCGTCGGGGTCGGTGTCGGGCGGAAAGTCGCCCTCGTCCTTGGCACGCGCGAATCGGTCGAGCATGGCGCGCTTCGCCGCAGCGCCGCGCGCGACGACCGCCTCGCGAATGCACTCGGCCTCGGCACCGCAGGCCACCGAGCTGATCACGCCTAGGCAGCCGTTCGGGTTTTCCGGGCAGCTGTACATATCGAGCGCGCCGTACATAAGCCGCTCGGCGACGCCGCGCGCAGTCGGCGCGTCGAGCGCCGCGCGCATATAATCGGTTTTTTCGCGCTCATACAGGTCGAGCGCCTTGTTGAAGAGCGCCTCCTTGTTACCGAAGGCCGCGTACAAACTCGGCTTGGTAATCCCCATCGCCTCGGTCAGGTCGGCCATCGACGCGCCCTCATAACCCTTCGACCAGAAGACGCGCAGCGCCGCGGCAAGCGCGGCATCGACGCAAAATTCACGCGGGCGGCCTTTGGCAATGGTGGTGGCTTCGATTTCCATAACGGCTGGTATATAAGTTGCGCGGCGGCAAATGTCCAGTGGCGGCGACAACGGCCTGGAACCCCCGGGCAAATCGAACTTTCGCTGATCGGGGGCGCCCTGCCACGCCAATCAGCTAGACCATGTTTGTCGGGTGCCGCATGATCGCAAGCTGAATCCGAGGCGGGAGATCCAAGGTGGCCTATGATATCGCGCAGCTCGACCTGCCGCTGGGCAACGAACAACGGATGCTGCGCGACAGCCTGCAACGTTTTTTGGCTGACAATGTGCGGCCCGGCTGGCGCGATCTGGCGCAATCGCTCGGGCTCGCGGGGGTCGCGGTGCCCGAGGGGCGCGGCGGTTTCGGCGGCGGCGCGATCGACATTGCGCTGGTGATGGCCGAACTGGGGCCGGTGCTGGCGGGGGCCGACTGGCTGTCGCACGCGGCAGCGACAATGCTGCTGGCGCAGGTGGCACCCGAGCATCCGGCGCTGCCCGACCTGGCAACCGGCGATCGGCGCGTCGCAATTATCTGTGCGGCCTCGACCGCAACGATGCCCGTGATCGACGCCGACGGAGCGGTGCGGGGCACCGCAACGCTGGTGGCCGGCGGTGCCGAGGCCGACCTGTTCCTGCTCGTCGACGGCGATGCGGTGCTGCTCTTTGCGGCGGACCGCGACAAGGTCGAGCAACGCCATCGCATCATGCACGACGGCAGCGTGACCGCCGACCTTTGCCTGACATTGAAGGTCGGCGAGGTCAGTGTGCTGGCGACGGGGACGACAGCGTGCGCGCTGGCCGAAGGGACCAACGACCTGATATTTGCCGGCCGCTGCGCCGAAGCGGTCGGGCTGATCCGGCACATGATCGCCACAAGTGCCGACTATCTCGGCCAGCGTCAGCAGTTCGGGCGCGCGATCGGCAGCTTTCAGGCGCTCCGCCACCGCGCCGCGGACATGCAGCTTGCGGCGATGAAGGCCGCGGCGCTGACCGAAGCCGCCGTCGTTGCCGTCGATCAGGATCGCGCCGACCGCGCGCAGGCGGTGAGCGCCGCCTGCGTCGAAGTCGCCGACGCGGTGCGGATTGTGGGCGAAGGCGCGGTGCAGATCCACGGCGCGATGGGGCTGACCGAGGAGCTCAGCCTAGGTGCGCATTTCAAGCGGGCGCTGGCGATTGCCGCGGCGATGGGGCCGCGCGCCGACCACCTCGCCCGGTTTTCGGAAGCGGCCGCTTAGCCCAGCATCAGCCGCGCGATCAGGTCGCGCTGGATCTCGTTCGATCCGGCATAGATGCTCGCCGCGCGGTCGTTGAGATAGCGCGGCACCGCGACCGCCAGCTCGGCGGGCGCTTGGCCGTCGGCGTCGGCCCACGCTGCATGGCCCGCGATATCGCACGCCAATATGTCGATGCGTTGCGCGCTCTCGGTGCCAAGAATCTTGAGCGCCGAGGCGTAAAGCGCGGCGCTGCCGCCCACGCCGCGCATCGCCTTGAGCTCCAGCGCCTGCAACGCCTGCAAACCGATCGCCTCGCGCTCGATCCGGGCGCGCAGCACCGGATCGGCAACCGATTGGGCGCGCAAACCGATCAGGCGCGCCATCAGGCCCGGCGCATATTTGCCGCCGCGTTCAAAAGTCAGCAGATGCTTGGCGACCGACCAGCCTTCATTCTCTGCCCCAAGCCGGTTCGCCTGCGGCACCCGCACATCGTCGAAAAAGACCTGGTTGAACTCATGGTCGCCCGCCAGCGTGCGGATCGGTTCGACGCTGATCCCCGGGCTCGCCATGTCGAGCAGCAGGAAGCTGATCCCTGCCTGCGGCTTGCCCTCGCTCGAGGTGCGGACCAGCGCAAACATACGGTTGGCGAAATGGGCATGCGTCGTCCAGATTTTCGACCCGTTCAGCACGTAATCGCTGCCGTCCGTCACCGCGCGCAGTTGCAGCGCCGCAAGATCGGACCCTGCGCCGGGTTCCGAAAAACCCTGGCACCAATAATCCTCGCCCGACAGGATGCGCGGCAGATAATGGGCGCGCTGTTCGGCGCTGCCATAGTGCATGATCACCGGAGCGACCATTTTCAGCCCCATCGGGGCGAGGTTCGGCGCCCCGGCGTGCGCGCATTCGGCGGCAAAGATATAGCGTTCGATCTCGCTCCATCCCGGGCCGCCAAACTCGGCCGGCCAGTCGGGCGCCGTCCAGCCCCGCGCATGCAGGATGCGTTGCCAGAGAAGCGACACGGCGGGGTCGTGAAAGACGCTGGTGGCGAGCCTCGCGGCGCGGCGCAGGTCGTCGGGCAACGCATCGGCGAGGAAAGCGCGGACCTCGTCGCGGAAGGCCACAAGCGCGGGATCGTTCAGCATGTCCATAGGCCCGTCTTGTACGCCGCGCGCTGGACAGGCCAAGCTGGCACCTGCATCAGGCGGCGCGCGCCCCGACGAAGCCGAGCCCCGCGGCGATCTGGATCGACTGCGCCCGCCCCGTGGCGCCCAGCTTGGCCGCGGCATTGCGCAGGTGAAAGCGCACCGTCGATACCGACAGCGTCAGGATGATGCCGATCTCGCCATCGGTCTTGCCCGCGGCGGCCCAGCGCAGACACTGCACCTCGCGGCGGGTCAGCGTTTGCGGCACGGTGGCGTTGCGCGGCCGCCCGCGCGCTTCATTGTGCGTCGCTACCAGCTTAAGCGCCAGATTGTGCAGATCGCCGGAATGGCGATCGAACAGCGCCGCCACCCCCAACCGGTTCGCGCGAGCACCAGAAAACGGCGCCGACCAGCCCGCGCGGCAGATGCACCGGCGCGATGATCGCTTCGCCGAAATTCGGCGTATTCCTGGCCTGTTCGCAATCGACTGCATCGAGCAGCGCGGTATCGCGCCAGGTGCCAAGACGGCCGCCGCTGTAAAAGAAAGGCTCTGCCGTCAGCCGCGCCGCGGTCAGGAACGCGATGGCCAGCGCCAGCTTGCGGTCGCGCCAATATTGGTGCGCGGGGTCGATCCAGCGAAAGCTGGTTTCGGCATAGGGCCGCCCATCGGCGTCGGCCATCGGTTCGGGATCGCCGAGGTCGGCCTGCGCCGCGATATAGGGCAGTCCGATCGCGTCGCCCGCCGCCTGCACCGCGGCGACCAGGGCGGGCATCGCGGCCCAGCTTTGTGCTTGCAGATCGGTCACGCCGCCCCCTTCCGCTTCATCCTGCCCCAGATGACGGCTTGCCGCTAGCCCTGCACCGCGGCGCGCATCGTCGTGCGTCCATTGGCATCGCGCGCCCATAGTTGCGCGCCGCTTTCCTCGCGCGTCAGGCAGAGGTCGAATGGCGCGCCGTCGATCAGTGGCGCTTCGGCGCGGAAGCTGAAGCGCGTCGGCGTCAGGCCGGGCATCTCGCGCCGGGCATGATTGATGAGCAGCGTCGCGATGAGCGGGCCGTGCACGACGAGTCCCGCATAACCCTCGACATCGCGAGCATAATCGCGGTCGTAATGGATGCGGTGGGCGTTGAAGGTCAGCGCCGAATAGCGGAACAGCAGGACGGGGTCGGGGATCACGCTGCGGACCGCGTCGGCAGGTTCGGGGGCGGGTTCGGGGGCAGGCGCGGGTGCAGGGTCGGCAGCGGGTGCCGAGGCGGTGGCCGGGGCGCGATAGACCAGATCCTGTTCCTCGCGGATCGCGGAAACGCCGTCCGCCGCGATATCATGCTGCAGGGTCACGAACAGCAGGTCGCCGCTGGCGCCGCGCTTGGCGCGGATCGCGGCGATCGTCGTCACGCAGGTCAGCGCGGCGCCGACCGCGATCGGGGCGAGAAATTCGACGCGCCCGCCCGCCCACATCCGGCGGGGAAGCGGAACCGGGGGCAGCAGACCGCCATCGTCGCGGCGCGGATGGCCGTCGTCGCCGATCGCCGACTGGCGCGCGTCGGGCAGGAAATAGAGCCAGTGGCCGAGCGGCGGGACGGTCGTGGGCGGCGGCGCATCCTGATCGAGCAGCGCGGCGAGCCCGATCTGCGGGGCCGCCGCCGCAATGTCGTGCCGCGTTTCGCTGCGCCCGATCCAGTCCGAAAAATCGTCCATCGCAACCCTCAGAAGCTTTTCGGCAGGCCAAGCGCGTGGGTCGCGACGTGGCTCAGGATCAAATTGGTGCTGATCGGCGCGACCTGATAGAGGCGCGTTTCGCGGAACTTGCGCTCGATGTCATACTCCTCGGCAAAACCGAAGCCGCCATGCGTCTGAACGCACATATCGGCGGCGTACCAGCTCGCTTCGGACGCCAGCATCTTCGCCATATTGGCCTCGGTCCCGCCATCCTGTCCGGCGTCGAACAGCCGCGCCGCCTTGTCGACCATTTCGGCCGCGGCGGCGAGCTGGACATAGGCACGCGCGATCGGAAACTGGACGCCCTGATTTTCGCCGATCGCCCTCCCGAACACCGCACGCTGCCTGGCATAGGCGGTGGCGCGGTCGATGAAGAAACGCCCGTCGCCGATGCATTCGGCGGCAATCAGGATGCGCTCTGCGTTCATCCCCGACAGGATATAGCGAAAACCCTTGCCCTCCTCGCCGATCAGATTGGCGGCGGGGACTTTGAGGTCGTCGAAGAACAGCTCGGTCGTCGCATGGTTCAGCATCGTGCGGACCGGGCGGATGGTCAGCCCGTTGCCCACCGCCTCGCGCATGTCGACCAGCAGCACGCTCATCCCGTCGGACGCCTTGGCGCAATCTTCCCGCGGCGTCGTTCGGCACAACAGGATCATCAGGTCCGAATGTTCGGCGCGGCTGATCCAGATTTTCTGCCCGTTGACGACATAATCGTCGCCATCCCGCCGGGCGAAAGTACGGATGCGGGTGGTGTCGGTGCCTGCCGTCGGCTCGGTCACCCCGAACGCCTGAAGACGCAGCGCGCCGCTCGCGATCGCGGGCAGATAGGCCGCCTTCTGCGCCGCCGAGCCATGTTTCAGCAGCGTCCCCATCGTGTACATCTGCGCGTGACAGGCGCCGCCGTTGCACCCCGATCGATGGATTTCCTCGAGCACCGCGGTCGCCGCGCCCAGCCCCAGCCCCGAACCGCCATAGTCCTCCGGGATCAGCACCGACAGGAAACCGGCTTCGGTCAGGGTGCGGACAAATTCGGTGGGGTAGATGCGGTCGCGGTCGAGCCGCTGCCAATAGTCGCCCGGAAAGTCTGCACAGAGGCGGCGCACCGCGTCGCGGATTTCGGGATAGCTTTGCGGCTCGGCTTCGGACATCGGCACTGGCTCTCCCTGATCGTCAGCCGAGCCTTAGGACGACCGGCCGCGGCGCGCCAAGATGAATCGGCACAACGGGCCTCTTTCAACCCGCTGTATGTTCGGGCCATGACACTGCCGCTGATTCAGGAGTCCCCCATGCCCGAAGTCCAGTCGTTTGTATCCGATCGCCGCGGCGCTTGCGGGCAATCGCACTGAACGCGCCGTCCGCGCGTCCGTCAATCAGAACAATCACCCATCATTCGAGCTTCTCACCGCGAGCCTGAATCACAGCCCTCACCGCAAATCGATGGGTTCTGACCCTAGCCTCTCGCGCCGGATCCGGCGATCCCGGACAACACTTCGCTATTTTGCCCGAAATGCTGCTTCATGGCCTCGTCGGCTTCGACAGGGTTGCGGTCGAGAATTGCATGCGCGATTCGCGCGTAGCTTTGCGCATGCTGCACGCGCTGCGCCTCCGATCGCAACGGCTCGACCTGCGCGCGATAAAGATAGGTGCGCGACAGCGTCATGATCCGGGGCAATTCGCGGTTCCCGCCAATGTCGATGATCGTGTCGTAGAAGTGCTGCCGGTCCTCAAAATAGTCGGCGCGGTTACCGCTCGTCCCCGACAGCGCGATGCGCGCCGCAGCGTCCTTCACGCGTTTCTGGTCCGCCTTTGACTGGCACCGTAGCGCCGCGAGGCGTGCCGCCAGGCGGAACAATGGTTCGAGCGCCTGCAACAGGTCGAGGATGGCGGCGACGTCGAGTTCGCCGATCGATGCGCCGCGATGCGGGTTCCACACGACGATCCCCGCCGCTTCCAGAAGTTTGAGCCCCTCGCGCACCGGACCGCGGCTGACGCCCAGCCGGTTGGCAAGATCGGGTTCGACCAGATTCTGTCCGGGAATGAACGCGCCGGTGCGCAGGCCCAGGATGATCGCGTCATAGACCTGGTCCGCGGCGTTGCGTTTGCGCCCCTTTTCCGCAGGTGGCGGCGTATCCTTCATCGATGCCATGCTGACTGCCCTGTCTTTCGCGCGGTCGTCCGGTGCCGTGCGTCGAGGGAGGATTAGGCGGTGCGCCTGCAATCGCGCAATGGCGCATTTACAGGGTCAAAGCGTCACGACAATCTTGCCCAGATGCGCGCCGGTCAGTTGGTAGCGAAAGGCTTCGCCGAGGTCGGCGAGCGGAAAGCAACGATCGATGACGGGGCGAAGCGCATGGTCTTGGGCGAACTGCACCAGATCGCCGAGCTGGGCGACGCCGCCGACCGCCATGCCGCCGACGCGGATATGGCGCATCACCACATCGCGCAGGGGCAGTTCCGGCACCGCGTTCGACGTCGTGCCGACGACGATGACATGCCCGCCCATGCGGCACGCCGCGACCGATTTAGCGAACGTAGACTGCCCGCCGATATCGAGCGCAAGATCGACGCCGCGGCCACCCGTGCGGTCGCGCACGGTCAGCGCCCAGTCGGGGTCGCTGCGGTAGTTGATCAGTATATCGGCGCCCATCGCCTTGAGCCGCGCCAGTTTTTCATCGGAGGACGAGATCATGATCGTGCCGATGCCCAGCGCCTTGGCGAGTTGCAGCATGAACACCGACAGGCCGCCCGACCCGGGAAGCAGCACCGTGGCGCCCGCCATCAACTGCCCTTCGACGCACAAGGCGCGCCATGCGGTGAGTCCCGCGCAAGGCAGCGTCGCGGCCTCGGCAAACGACCATCCGCCGGGCATCCGGGTCAGCGAATGCGCGGGAACGACGACATGCGTCGCGGCGAAACCATCGATCGTCTCGCCCGAAATCGCCGCATTATTGGCATCGGTGGGCGCACCGCTGGTCCAATTGGGAAAAAAGGCGCCCATCGCCCGGTCGCCGACCGACCAGCCCGCCACGCCCGGCCCCAGCGCCGCGATCTCGCCTGCCCCGTCGGACATCGGGACGCGCCCTGCCGGCTGCGGGATGAAGCCCGCGACGACCAGATAATCGTGATAGTTGAGCGAGCTTGCACGCACGCGCATCAGCACATCGCCCGGCCCCGGTGCCGGGACGGCCTCTGTCGTTACCGCGACCGTGTCGAGCGTCGGCTGCGCAGCCAGCCGGACGATAGCGCGGGTGTCGTTCATCGCTTCACCAGGCTTTCTGCCCCGTCCAGATGGCTCACCCCGTCCAGGATGCGCATGAAATTGGGCATGCCGGTGTGCGCGATCCCCCCGCCATCGACGATCAGATTGTGGCCGTTGATATAGCTCGCATCGGCCGAGGCGAGGAAGGCGATCGCGGCCGCGACTTCGGCTGGCTCGGCAGGGCGGCCGAGCGGCAGACCATCGGCCCAAGCCGCCATGATCGCAGGATTTTCGGTGAGCCCGGTCGCGAGCGGCGTGCGCGTCAGCCCGGGGCTCACGACATTGACGCGGACGCGCGGGGCATGGTCGAGCGCCATCGCGCGGGTCAGGTTGATCACCGCCGCCTTGGCCGCGTTATAGGCGGCAAAACCATAGTCGCCGCCGATCCCGGCGATCGAGGCGACATTGACGATGGTGCCGCCGCTGGCTTCCAGGTGCGGCATCGCGGTGCGGCTCGCCCACATCACCCCTTCGACATCGACCGCCATCACTTCGCGCCAATGCGCCAGATCGATGTCGGTCACTTTGCCGAACGAGCCGATCCCGGCATTGTTGACCAAAATGTCGATCCGGCCGCAGCGATCAACGACCGCCGCGATCATCGCTTCGATAGCCGCGGTATCGATCATGTCGACGCGATAGCCGACGATGCGGTCACCGCTCAGGTCCGCCGCCAGCGCATCGATCGCCTCGGGCCGAATGTCCGCGATCACGACCGTCGCGCCCTCCTCATGCAGCCGCCGGACGGTCGCCTCGCCGATCCCCGACGCGCCGCCCGTGACGATCGCGACCTTGCCCGCAAACCGCCCGCTCATCGTGCGGTGTATCCGCCGTCGACGGTCAGCAGCGCGCCGTTGACGAAGGAAGCGCGGTCGCTGAGCAGCCAGCACGCCGCCTGCCCGACCTCTTCGGGCTGACCGAAACGGCCGATCGAGTGGCGCTCGACCATCGGCGCCACCTGCGCCTCGAACGCCGGATTGCCGAACAGCCGCTCCTCGACCATCGGGGTCAGGATCAGCCCCGGCAGCACGGCATTCACGCGAACGCCGGTGTAGCGCGCCTCGCACGCCGCGGCGCGGGTCAGCCCGACCACGCCATGCTTTGCGGCAACATAATCGCTGGCATAGGGCGCCCCGATGATACCGTCGCCCGACGAATTGTTGACGATGGCGCCGCCCGTCTCCTTCATCGCCAGCGTCTGATATTTCATGCACAGAAAGACGCCGGTCAGGTTGATCCCCATCATCCGCGCCCAGTCGGCGGCGTCGAGGTCGGGGACCAGCTTGTTCGCCATCTCGATCCCGGCATTGTTGAACGCGCCGTCGAGCCGGCCGAACGCGGCGACGACCGCGCCGACGGCTTCCGCGACCGACTGTTCGTCCGACACATCGCAAGTCCAGGCCTTTGCACTCTCGCCGATCAGGCTTTGCGTCTCTTCATTGGCGGACGGATCGACGTCGAACAGCGCGACGCGTGCGCCATCGTCGGCAAAGATACGCGCGGCGGCACGGCCGATGCCAGACCCCGCGCCAGTCACGATCACGACCTTCCCGTCCAGCAGGGGTTTAGCGCCACTCATGCCGGATGATGGATCGTTTGCGGCACGGTAAATTCGAGCAGCCCGTCGAGGCCGTTCTCGGCCCCGATGCCCGACTGCTTGTGCCCGGCAAAGGCCGCAAACGGCGTCAGCCCCTGCGCCGAATTGATCCACACCGTCCCGGTTTCCAGCCGCGCCGCAACCTCTGCGGCGGCGGCAGGGTCGGACGACCAGACCGATCCGCCAAGGCCATATTCGGATGCATTGGCGCGCGCGACCGCCTCGTCCACATCGGTGTAGCGCAGCAGCGGCAGCACCGGACCGAACGCCTCTTCGGCGACCACGCGCGCGTCGTCGGGCGGGTTGTCGACCAGCGTGACCGGCACGAAATAGCCCGGCCCCTCACCCACATCGCCGCCGCTCAGAAAGCGGTGTCCCGCCGCCTTGCTGTCGGCGATCATCGCTTTCACCCGCTCATATTGCGCGCGGTTCTGAACCGGGCCCAGCGCATTGTCGGGATCGGTGCCGTCGCCGATGCGCACGCGGCCCGCGATATCGACCAGCGCCGCCGCCAGCTCGTCATAGATGCTGTCGTGGACGAACATCCGCTTGGCCGCGACGCACACCTGCCCGCTGTTGGTAAAGGCGGCCCAGAACAGCGGCTCGGCGACATCGGCGACCTTGGCGTCGGGCAGCACGATCGCGGCATCGTTGCCGCCGAGTTCGAGCGTCAGCCGTTTCAGGTTCGCCGCCGCGCTCGCCATCACCCGGCGCCCCGTCGCGGTCGATCCGGTGAAGCTGATCTTGTCGATGTCGCCATGCGCCGACATCATCGGCCCCAGCGCGTCGCCGCCCGCCACGATATTGAGCACCCCCGGCGGCAACACGCTTTGCAGCAATTCGCCCAGCCGCAGCGTCGAAAGCGGCGTGAAGGGCGAGGGTTTGAGCACCATCGTGTTGCCCGCAAGCAGCGCAGGACCGATTTTCCAGATTGCGAGCAACACCGGGAAATTCCACGGCACGATCGCACCGACGACGCCGAGCGGGACATGCCTGGTCACGCTGCGCTGGCCCGGCATGTCTTCGTTGACCGTCTCGGGCAGCGCCTGCTCCGCGACGACGCCAATCCACCACGCCGCCGCCTGAATCTCGCCAAGCGCCGCGGCGTGCGGCTTGCCCTGTTCGGCGGTGAGCAACTGCTTCAGTTCCTCGGCATGTTCGGCGACCAGCGCCCCGATCGATCGCAACGCCGCCTGCCGCTCGGCATAGGGCGTCGCGCGCCAGCCCGGCCAAGCCGCGCGCGCCGCCGCCACAGCCTGATCGAGCTGCTCACGCGAACAATCGGGAATGGTCGCGACAACGGCCTCGGTCGCCGGATTGATGACGTCGATCTGGTCGGGCGAGGTTTCTGCCTTCCCGTCGATGGTCATGTTGAAGACACTGTTGATCATGGCTTACTCCCGCAGCAGGGACAGGGCGTCATGGTCGAGCACATGGCTGACATGGCGGTCGAGCATGGTGAGGAACATCTGGTCGCCGCGGTCGGTGCGCTGGACGAGCATCGCGGCGCCGACCGCGACATTGATCCCCGCGAAAGTGAAATGGCGATAATCGGCGATGAATTCGCCCCGCGAATAGTCGGCGACACCCTGCGCCCTCAGCTCATCCAAATAGGCGGTCATCAGCGCAGGCTCGATCGCGCGCCGCGCCGCGGGCGAATAGCCACCGCCGATCAGATAGGCGACGTCGACCGCACCGCAGCCGAGCGCGACCGATTGCCAATCGACCACCACCAGCCGGTCGTCGTCGAACAGCATATTGTCGGGACGAAAATCATTATGCGTGACACAGCGCGGACGCGGACGCGCGCGGTCATAAATGTCATACCCCTCGGCCAGCGCATCGCACACTTGCCGCTGCGCATCGCTGAGCATCGCACCATAGCGGTCGCGAAAACCGGGCCAGGCGCCGCGAAAGACCGCAGCGGTGTAAAAAGGCTGGCCGTTCGCTTCGGTATCGAGCCAGGCGAGATCGCGGCCCTCGCCCTGCTCCCAAAAGGCCGCGTGGAGCCGCGCCGCCTCGCGCACGGCGCGCAGCGCATCGCGGTCCGACAATCCCTTGAACTGGTCGCCGGGGGCTGCGGGGGCCAGATCTTCGAGCAATAGCGCGAAACCGCCCGCCGCATCCATCTGCGCACCGTAGCAGGTCGGCACCGCGATCCGCGCCCGTGCCGCAAGCTCGCGGTAAAAGCGCACTTCGCGATCATAGAGCGACCAGGCGGCCGCGACTTCCAGGCTGGTCGGGTCGGTCGAGGAAAATTTGCCGATCAGCGTGGGCGGCGCGGGGTCGCTGTCCGCCGTATAGGTCAGGCGGAACCGGGCCGTATCGCCCAATTGCCCGGTCCCGATCCGCTCGGCGGCGAGCGACGTGATCGCGACGCGGCATCCGGCATCCGCCAGCATGGCTTCGACCCAGGCCGCATCGACCTGTTCCGGGCGGGGGATCGCACCGACCGCGACAGGGTCGGTGGGCGCCTTGGCATTCGTCACCAAAATTCCTCTCCAATCGCCTGTTTTCGACAGGTCTGGTGGCAAGGATGCGAAGGCACCCGGGCAAAGTCCAATCGACCTTTCCCGCCGACCTATTGGGCCAGCCGATGAATGGCGCCGCCGAAACAATTGGTGTCGACCGCCCGGCGGATCGAAGACGGTAAAAACATCGGGAGAAACAGGATATGACCGACGACCGCACGCAGCGCGCGCTCGCGATATTGAGCGCGATCGGCACAGGGGTGGTGCCGATTTCTCCCTTCACCGCAGACGCGCATTGGTGGTGGAACGGCGGGCTCGACCTGCCGGTGGCGGACTTCGCCGCCTTGCTCGCCAGCCTGCACACCCAGACCGAAAGCGGCATCGCGATCACCCCCGGGCTGATCCTGGCCCAGGGCGACAGCGTGATGATCGAAGCGACGTCGGCGGCGAAGCTGACCAACGGTCGCATTTACGACAACCGCTATATCTTCCTGTTCCATTTCGAGGGCGACGCAATCCGCGAAGTGCGCGAATATAGCGACAGCGCGCACGTCAACGCGACCTTCGATCTCGATGGCTAGCCGAAGGAGGCGATCGGCAGCTGCTCGACGCTTTCGCCCGCGGCCTCGCGCGTTGCCTGCCAGCGTTCGGCAAATTCAAAGAAACGCCGCGCCGCCTTGTTCGGCGCGGTGCCCAGCACCACCGAAAAATCCATGAAGAAGTTCATTCCTTCGACGGGGCGCAACACCAGCCCTGCGGGGGTCGGAAACCAGCCGATGCCGATGCAGCAATTTCCGCTGCGCAGCGCATAGCGCTCGATCGCCAGCGCATTGCCTTCGGACGGCGCCAGCGGGATTGCTCCGTGCGACAGCATGAAGCCGACCATCGGGTTGATGAAGGCATCGCCATGCTCGCCGCTAAGCATCGCGATGCGGCGACCCGCCAGCGCGTCGCCGGGAATGATGTCCATCGCCGCAAGTTCGGATTCCTCCGGCACCAGCAGACCGATCTTGCGGCGGCACAGCACGACCCGTTCGAGGACGTCGGGATATTGCACCTCGTTGACGATGTGCCCGGTCGGCACTTCGCGGATGAACTCACCGGGCGGGACATCTGTCGCGATGCCCAGCAACAGCGCGGCGTCGAGCCGGTCGGTGAGCAGGTCGCGGATCTGGTCCGATTGCAGCCGGTTGTCGATCCGATGCCGGATCTCGGCGCGCGCGGAGGCAAAGGCGTCGAGCAGATCGATCCGCTCGGCAAAATCCATCGTGTACATCGCGGCGCCGAGCCGGAACTGGGTCACCGTCGCATGCTGCATCTCTTCGGCGTCGTGCCGCACTTCGTCGGCCAGTTCGAGCAATGCCTCGACCTTCGGCAACAACCGCGCGCCCTGTTCGCTGAGCGTGACGCGGCGCGACGTGCGGTGAAAGAGCAGGAAGCCAAGGATCGCTTCAAGTTCCTTGATCTGGCCCGACACGGTCGGCTGGGTGAGATGGAGCTTTTCGGCCGCGCGCGTCACCGATGCTTCGCTCGCGACCGCGGCAAAGCTGCGCAGCAGCTTGAAGTCCAGGTGATGCATATCCTCGGCCCATCGCTCTGTCGGCGTCTGCGGCAGAGCATAACAGATTGATTGGCGCGGTCTATCGATTCACGGCGATTGCCGATTGGACGCGGCCAGCCCCTGCTCCCTACCAAGGCGCCGAGAGGAGAACCGACGTGGCCGATAAGCTCGCGGACGATATCGACGAGATCATCACCGACCCGGCAACCTATGCCGACGAAGCCCTGTATCATAGGGCGTTCGCCGCGCTTCGGCAGCATGACCCGGTGCACTGGTGTGCGCCAAAGGACTATCACCCTTTTTGGGCCGTCACCCGGCACGCCGACATCATGCGGGTCGAGCTGGACGCCGCCAGCTTCCTCAACGAACCGCGCCAGTTCCTCGTCACCGTCGCCGACCAGAAGATGCTGGAGGAACAGACCGGCGGCAGCAATTTCGCGCGCAACCTGGTCGCGATGGATAACCCCGATCACAAGGCGTATCGCGCGCTGACCGCCGACTGGTTCGGGGCGAAAAGCGTCCGCGCGCTGGAAGACAAGATCACCGAACTGGCGCGCGAAACGGTCGATCGCATGATCGCCAAAGGCGGCCAATGCGACTTCGCCAAGGAAATCGCGGCCTGGTATCCGCTGCGCACGATCATGATTGTGCTGGGCGTCCCGCGCGAGGACGAGCCGTTGATGCTCGAACTGTCGCAGAAAGTGTTTGGCGGCAGCGATGCCGACACCGGCGGCGGCGAAGGCATGGCATCGATGCTGGAAGCGTTTAACGCGTTCAACGAATATTTCGGCGGCGTGGTGGCCGACCGCCTCGACCGCCCGCAGGACGATGTTGCGACGCTGCTGTCGACCGCGACAATCGGCGGCGCGCCGATCGGCGAGGCCGAACGCAACGCCTATTTCCTGATCATCGCTGCGGCGGGCCACGACACGACCAGTTCGGCGATTTCGGGCGGGCTGCTCGCGCTGATCCGCAACCCGGACCAGATGGCCCGGCTGCGCGCCGACCCCGACCTGATGCCGCAGGCGGTCGACGAGTTCATCCGCTGGACGACCCCGGTGAAGCATTTCTTCCGCACCGCAGTGGCCGATTGCGAGGTCGGCGGACAGGCGGTGAAAGCCGGCGACAGCCTGATGATGTGTTACCCCTCGGCCAATCGCGACGAGGCCGTATTCGACGATCCGATGGCGTTCCGTATCGACCGCAAGCCCAATCGCCAGCTCGCGTTCGGCTATGGCCCGCACGTCTGCCTGGGACAGTTCCTCGCCAAGATGGAAATCCGCATCCTGTTCACCGAATTGCTCGCGCGCATCGACCAGATCGAACTCGATGGCGACCCGGCCTGGGTGAAGGCGAATTTCGTGTCGGGGCTCAAACGCTTGCCGATCCGCTACCGCTTCTGACGGAAAACGGGGACCGAACGGGAATGACGGGAATCAGTCACGATCCCCGGCGGTCTTTTCCGACTAGGTAGCCAGATGATGACGATGCCCGTCCATGCCCATTTCCGATGAATGGGCGGACAGTCCCGATTGGACAGGGGCGGCATCGGAGTGAAAGACAGTCGACAACGCCCGTAGCCACGAAGCCGCGGGCAAAGAAAATGGGATGGAGGGCGTTATGAAGGGATTTCGTGTATTTTCGGCCGCGCTGCTGAGCGCGACGGCGCTGGCTTCGACGCCGACATGGGCGCAGGCGGCTGACCAGAGCGCACCGGCGGCGGAGCAGGCTTCGCAGGGGATCGACGACATTGTCGTGACCGCGCAGCGCCGCTCTGAATCGCTGATGAAAGTCCCCGTCGCGGTGTCCGCGGTCACCACCGAGGATCTGACCCGGCAGGGTATCACCTCCAGCTTCGACCTCAGCGGCTCGGTCCCGTCGCTCCAGGTGACCAGCGCCTTTGGCGAAGCGCAGCCAAACTTCACCATGCGCGGCATCGGTGTGGGCAATGAATATGGCGCCAACCAGGTATCGCCGGTCGGCGTCTATACCGACGACAATTACCTCAGCGCACGCACGATGCACGGGCTCCAACTCTATGACCTGGAACGTGTCGAGGCGCTGCGCGGGCCGCAGGGCACGCTGTACGGCCGCAACACCACCGGCGGCGCGATCAACTTCATCTCGAACAAGCCGAACCTCGAACCCGGCGCGCGCGGCTATGTCGAGGCGGGTTACGGCCGCTTCAACGAAGTCCGCGGTCAGGGCGCGATCGAAGGCACGCTGATCGACGACGTCCTCGGCTTCCGCGCCGCGGTCAATTATGTCGAGGCCGATGGGTATGTGAAGAACATCTTCCCCGGCCAGCCCGACGCGAACTCAAAGGATTCGATCGCCGGCCGCCTGATCATCCGCGCCAAGCCGACCGAAAAGCTCGACCTGATGCTGAAGTTCACCGGCAGCAAGGGCAAGCCGACGCAGGCCGCCGCGTTCCACCGCAACGACGGCACCGGCACCTCGACCTATCTTCGGTCGAACGACAATCTCAGCTTTTTCGAAACGAACCAGCCCGACCTTGGCTTCAACGACGTCAAGAACGCCGGGGTGCAGTTCAACATCAATTACGAGCTGACCGACAGCCTGTCGCTGCAGACGCTGAGCGCCTATGACTGGTCGAAACAGGCGCTGTCGCAGGAAGGATCGGGCACGCCGGTCGTCGGCTTCCTGCAGACCAACTACGGCGATGTGTACAAGCAGTTCAACCAGGAAGTGAAACTGGCCTACAGCGGCGACAGCACCAACGTGCAGGCCGGTGTCTATTATGGCTGGGACAGCATCAACAATATCGACAAATACCGCCTGGTCAGCACGCTCTATTTCTATCAGCATTACCGGCAGGAACGGAAAAGCTATGCCGCCTTTGCGCAGATCGACCAGGATTTGGGCGAGCATCTCGGTTTCACCCTGGGGCTGCGCTACACCAAGGATCGCAACCGGCACTATGACGCCTATTCGTTCCTGACCGCCTTTGCCGATCCCGCCACGTCGCCGCCGTTCAGCACCTATGATTTCGATCCGGCGGATCCCGACGCGGCGGCGATCACCTTCACCCACGGCAGCATCTCGCCCGCCGGCGTCATCACGCCCGAGGCCGAAAAGCGCCGCAAGAGCAGCCGCCTGACCGGCAAGGTCGGCCTCGACTACACCTTCGACGACGGCACGTTGCTCTACGCCAACTTCAGCCGCGGTTATCGCGCCGGGTCGTTCGCCAGCCAATTCTATGCCGGCAACCCGATCGACTTCGTGCCGCCCGAAAAGGTCGACGCCTATGAGGTCGGCGCCAAGACCCGGCTGTTCGACGGCCTTGCGACGCTCACCACCGCGGCATTTCTCACCAAGTACAAGAACCAGCAGCTGAACGAGGTCATCGGCACGACGGGCTTCATCCGCTCGGCACCCGGGTCGACGATCAAGGGGGTCGAGGCCGAGCTGAATATCCGTCCGGTGTCGACGCTGACCGCCAACCTGTCGGTCACCTATCTCGATGCGACCTATGACCGCTTGACGCTGTCGGGCACCAATCTCGACGGCAACAACCTGCCCAACGCGCCGAAATGGACGATCAACGTCGGTGCCGACTGGAAAATCGCACCGCTCGGCACCGGCGAGGTCGTGTTCTCGCCCAACCTTGTGTACACCAGCAAGCAGTTCTTCTCGCCGTTCAACAACGAGGCTGGCAATCAGTTCCTGAACTCGCCCGGCCATGTGCTGGCCGACGCGACGCTGGGCTGGGAGGGCGAACAATTGTCGGTCCGGCTGTGGGCGACCAACATCTTCAACAAGAAATACTTCATGTACGGGCTGAACCTGCGCGATGCCTTTGGTTACGACTATCTGCTGCACGCGCCGCCGCGCATGTATGGCGTGACCGCGCGGTATAAGTTCTAGGAAAAGGGGGCGTGGCCGGTGGAATTTCGGTTCCGCCGGCTGCCAATTCGCAAGCCGACGGGATGACATGAGCGACGATAAAGCCGACGACACCGACACCACCGGCGGCTGCCTGTGCGGCGCGGTGCGTTACAGCTTTGGCGGCCCGCCCCTCCTCACCGCCATCTGCCACTGCCGCCATTGCCAGCGCCAGTCGGGCAGCGCCTTTTCGATCGTCGCGGCGGTACCCGCCGCCGATTTCTATCTCCACGGCGAAACCCGCACCTTTGACGATGTTGGCGACAGCGGACGGGCCGTTGCGCGCGTTTTCTGTCCGGCCTGCGGCTCACCGATCCTCTCGCGCATCGAACCGATGCCCGACATGCTGCTGATCAAGGCGGGAACGCTCGACGACGCCCGCGGTCTGCGACCGACGATCGAAGTCTTCTGCGATCTGGCGCTCCCCTTTCTGCCGTCGCTCGCCGGGACCGAGCGCCATCGCGGCTCGAACATCTAAGGACCGACGATGCCCGAAATTTTGAACCTTGATGGCAAGGTCGCCGTCATCACCGGCGCCGCGTCGGGCATCGGCCGCCAGACCGCGACGCTGTTTCACGCGCTCGGCGCGCGGCTGGTTCTCACCGACATCGACGCGGCGGGGCTGACCGCCCTTGCTGCCGAGCTAGGCGGCGATGTGCTGACCGCCGCGCATGACGTGACGTCCGAAGATGACTGGCGCGCCGTGTTCGGCCAGGTCGACACGGCGTTCGGGCAGCTCGACATATTGGTCAACAACGCCGGGATCATGATGTCCAAGCCCTTTGCCGAGGCCGGTATCGACGTGCTGCGGCGCCAGATGGCGATCAATGTCGAGGGGGTTTATCTGGGCATGCACGGCGCGTTGCCGCTGCTCCGCAAGGCCGTCGCGCGCGGCGCCGCCACGGCGGCAATCGTCAACATCTCGTCGGTGTACGGCAAGGTCGGCGGGGCGCAATTCGCGGCCTATAGCGCGACCAAAGGCGCGGTGCGGGCGCTGAGCAAAGCGGTCGCGATCGAACTGGCGGGCAGCGGTATTCGGGTCAACGCGGTGCTGCCGGGGCCGGTTGCGACCAATTTGGGCGCCACATGGGAAGCGCCGACCGACGCCGCAGGCGACCCGCTGTCCGCCGAAGCCGCGCTGGCGGCATGGACCAGCCTGATCCCGATGGGGCGACTGGGCGATGCAAGCGACATCGCACCGCTGATCGCCTTTCTGGCGAGCGACGCCGCGGCATTTGTCACCGGATCCGAATTCGTCGCCGACGGCGGCTATACCGCCGCCTGACAGGAGCTGCTTATGGACGTCAAAGCTGCGGTCATTTCGGCTCCCGGCGCCGATTTTGTTGTCGAGACGCTGACAATCGGCGAGCCGGGGGCGGGCGAGGTGCTGGTCGAGATCGCCGGGGTCGGCCTGTGCCATACCGACCTGGTCTTTCGCGACGGCTTTGCGCCGGTGCCGCTGCCGATGGTGTTCGGGCATGAAGGCGCGGGCATCGTCCGCGCGGTCGGCGCCGCCGTCACCGGCATATTGCCCGGCGACGCAGTGATCATCGGGTTCAGCAGCTGCGGCCATTGCGCGCGCTGCGACGAAAATCTGCCATCCTATTGCCGCTCGTTCCCGGCGCTCAACTATGCCGGGGCGCGGCCCGACGGCAGCACCGCGCTGGCGAAGGACGGCGAGCCGGTCGCCTCGCATTTCTTTGGCCAATCCTCCTTCGCCAGCCACGCCATCACGCCCGCACGCAATGTCGTGAAGATCGACCCCGCGGGGCTCGACCTTGCGACGCTCGGCCCGCTCGCCTGCGGGCTTCAGACCGGCGCGGGCGCGGTGATGCGCTCGCTCGATTGCGGGGCGGGCAGCACGCTGGCGATTTTCGGCGCCGGTCCGGTCGGCCTCGCGGCGGTTATGGCGGCCAAAATCCGAGAATGCGCGCGGATCATCGTCGTCGAACCATTGGCGGCGCGGCGCGCGCTGGCGATTGACCTCGGCGCGACCGATGCCATCGATCCCGCCGCGGGCGACGTCGCCGAAACGATCCGCGCGATCGCGGCCGACGGCGTGGATTTCGCGCTCGAAACCAGCGGCCGCGACACCGCGATTGCCGCAGGACTCGCCGCGCTGGGTAGCCGCGGGATGCTGGGGCTGGTCGGGGTGCCGCCGCGCGCCGACGACACACTGTCGATCAATATCGCCGCGATGATCACCTTTGGCCACCGTGTGATCGGCATCATCGAGGGTGACAGCGACCAGCAAGGCTTCATCCCCGAACTGCTCGCCCTGCACCGCGAAGGGCGCTTTCCCTTCGACCGGCTGATCACGACCTTCCCGCTCGCCGCGATCAACGAAGCGGTGACCGCACAGCATCGCGGCGAATGCGTGAAAGCGGTACTGATCCCCTGAGTCAGGGCATCGCGCGCTCAAGTTCGGCGAGGTCGAAATAGTCGCGCCACGCCGCGATCCGGCCGTCGCCGTCGATCTCGAAAACGCCTGCGGCGCGCACCGATGTCCAATCCTTGCCGGCAAAGCGAAACCGGTCGTCGCGTTCGGTAAAAACGACAGGACCGTTCGCGGCGATGGCCAGGATACGCCAGTCGATCGCCTCTGCCGCCAGAAAGGGCGCGAGCATATCCATCGTCGCGGCGCGGCCGTGCGCGGGTTCGAGCGGAATTCCGGCGCAGACGATGTCCGCCGCCAGCAGCTCTGCGATGGCGCGCGTATCGCGCCGGTTGAACGCGGCGACCAGCGCCTCGACGACCGCGGCGGGACCGGTCACCCCAGCGGCACCTGGGTCGGCTGGCCGCTACCCGCGCTGACGCCGCCGTCGGCGACGACGATCGATCCGTACATAAAGCTCGCCTCGTCGGACGCGAGGAAGGCCGTCAGATTGGCAATCTCTTCGGGACGGCCCGGCCGCTGCGCCGGAATCTCCTTGATCCAGCGGTCGAGCAGGTCGGGCAGCGCCTTGAACGCATCGGTCGCCGGGGTTTCGATGAAACCGGGACAGATGGCGTTGATGCGGATGCCCTCGCGCGCGTGATAGACGGCCATCGCCCGTGTAAGCTGGATGACCGCGCCCTTTTGTGCCGAATAGGACGGATAAGCCCCCTCGCCGCCCAGCCCCGAGATCGAGGCGATATTGATGATCGTCCCCTTCGTCCGGCGCAGATGCGGGATCGCAGCGCGCGACGAGAAAAAGACCGAGTCATAATTCACCGCATTGCTGCGCCGCCAATCCTCGGTGCTATGTTCGTGGATCAGCGCGACTGCGGCGACGGCGGCGTTGTTCACCAGGATATCGAGCCCGCCGAAGGTGGCGACCGCGTGCGCGATCAGCGCCTCGACATCATCCTCTTCGCCGACGTCGGTCGCCAGAAAATGGGCGTTGTCATGGCCGAGCCGCTGCAAGGCATCGTCGCCGCGCGCCTGCGTGCGGCCGCAGAACAGCACCTTTGCGCCGTCGTCCAGCAGCCGCCGGACGATCGCGAAGCCGATGCCGTCGGTGCCGCCGGTGACGATCGCCGCCTTGCCGTCAAGCTTGCCCATCGGATCAATCCTTGTCCCAGCGGGTGATGTCCATCGCGCTCTCTACACCGAGCGGGCGATAGGCACCAAGGATCGCCTGCTCGAACGTCCCGATCGTTTCCTCGACCGTCCCGTCGGGCTCGGTCATCCGCACCCGCGACAGCCGCTGGACGTGCAAATTTTCCAGCTTCATCGGGTCGAGGTCGGCGACCGTAAAATCCTCGCGCTCGACGCGCAGGCCGCCGTGGTAATTGCCGTGGAACCATTCGCTGTGGAAATAGCCGATGCCCTTCATCTGCATGCGGTGGAACGGCTCGAACTCCAACCGATAGGGGCCGGTGCCGTAATCGACCGTCAGCACCCCGCTCTTGGGCCACAACGTCCCCGGCTCGAGCACGGTCTCCATCTCGGCATTTTCGGTTTCGAGAAAGGATTCGGGGCCGGTGCCGTCGGGGCACAGCACCGACCGCTTGTTCCAGACATGCCCGCTGGGTTCGGCCGCGATGTGGAAAAAGAAGCTCTTGTCCTTGAAATTCAGCGGGGTCCATTGCCAGAAATAGCCCTGTTCGCCCGCCAGCGGATTGGGCTGCGGATCGGACATACCGATCGGGCGCGTGCCCCACGACCGGTCGCGCGTGCCCGTGCAAAGCGGGCTGAGCTCGATGCGCTTGCCGTCGATGCTGACCCAGCCCGTCCAATGGCCGTTCTGCGTCAGGCGCGTGTAATCGAGGAAACCCTTGGTGCCGACGCGGCGCATGAAGCGCGGCTCCTCGATCGGAAAGGCGCGGCCGGTGATCGTGATGTCCGCGGCGATACCGTCATGCTCCTCGACCACGATGCGCAGTTTCTGCAGCGGTTCGGTGACCTCGATGCGAATCGGGCCGACCGATGTGTCCATTCGGTCGGTCAGGACGCGGCTACCGCGCAGGCAATGCTGGACGCCGTCGACCTGGATCGAAATGCCGCAATCGATGATGTTGAGATGCGGATAAATGCCCATGCCGGCGAGCAGGAACAAAGACCCGTCGGGCTCGTAACCATTGAACCAGTACCGATCGTAAAAATTGCGGTCGGTGCCCGAATAGGCAATCGGCTCGGGCGTCTGGTGGATCGGAAAATCGTCGGCGGCGGTCAGCATGGCAGTCTCCAGTTTGGGGAAAGGTCAGAAATTGGCGGAAGCGACGCGGCGGCGCTCGACCGAACGCGCGAGTTCGCGCCAGATATCGGCGTCGAGCGCGCGGGCTTCGTCATCGTCGCGGGTTTCAAGCGCGGCCTGCAAATCGATCAGCGCAGCGCGCAGCCGGTCGTTCTCGGCTTCGAGCGCCGAGACGCGGAGGTCGGGCGCTTCCGGCGCAGCGGACGCGACGCCGCCGCGCTGAAGCAACGCTCGCACCGCTTCATTCTCCTCGAACAACCGCGCGGCGGCGCGATCGAACTCCTCCGCGATCATGTCGATCATCGCCGATCCCATCGCGACGTTATTGGCGCGAAAGCCGGTGAGTTCGGGAACGATCTCGCTGCGCAGCCGCGCCGCCAGGTCGGCGGCGGCAACCGGAATGGACGGTTTCATAAATGCCCCATCAGTTCGAGGATCGCGCGGTCCTGCGCATTGCGCAGCCACCAGGCGGCATAGGCGTGGATCACCTCGCGCTCGCCGCTGGTCGTCGTCCAGGCATGGGCGCAGCTATTCCAGATGCCCTGCCCCTTCACGCAGTTGAGCAGTTCCCACCAGTGCAGCGCCTCTGGATCGGCGGTGAGGCCGCTCGCCGCCTCCCAGATGCGGATCGCTTCGTCGCGCGGCGCGATCCCGCTGCGCCGGTCGTCCTTGCCGAAAGAAAAGACGCGCGCGAGGCTCCACGCCAGATCCTCGAGCGGGTCGCCGCGATGCGCCATTTCCCAGTCGAGCACCGCGATCAGATTGCCGTCGTCGTCGTACAGGAAGTTGCCGGCGCGAAAATCGCCGTGGACCATCGCCAGTTTCTGCGCGGGCGGCGGCGGATTGCGGCGCAGCCAGCGGATCGCCGCGCGGGTGATCGGTTCGCGACCGACGTCATTCTTGTCGAGCGTCGCCTCCCAATGATCGAGTTCCTGCATCGCGGTCGTCTCGGGCGTCGCAGGCGTCATGAATTCCAGGTCGAGCGCCTCGACCGGCACCGCAGCAAGGCGGCCCATCGTGCCCCACATCTGCTCGGCAATATGCGGCAATTTGTCCCGCCAGGCGGGTTCCTGCAGCTGATATTCGCTGTTGTGATAGCCGCGCAAATCCTCGGCGATCGAGATCGCGCCGCCCATCGGGCCGGGGTCTTCCTCCAGCAGGATCATCCGCGGCACCGGGATGCCGTGGCCGTGGATCGCGCGGTACGAACTATATTCGTGGTTGCGGTCGCTATCGACGTTGCTGACCGGCGGGTCGCGGCGCAGGATCAGCCTGTCCCGGTGCGCGCCGGCGGCGTCCTCATATGACAGGTCGAACCGATAAGTCTCGCGCGACGCGCCGAGCGGCAGGCGGTGCAGCCCCTCGATCCGGATGTCGCGCCAATCGGGAAAGCGCGCCGCCAGATAGGCGGTCATATCGGTGTCGGTCAGGGCTTTCATGTCGGTGTCACCATCAGCTTGATATCGGCCCCGCCCCCCGACAGCGATGCAAAGGCGCGGTCGACGTCGGCCAGACCGACCGATCCGGTGATCATTGGCGCCAGCGCGGCGGGGTTCGCCGCGATCATCGCAAAGGCAGCGGCAAAATCGGCGGGCGAGTAGGCAAAGACAAAGCGCAGTTGCAGCGCCTTTTGCAGGAAGAAGGCGGGTTCGATCGGGTCGGTTTCCATGCAGGTGCCGACCACGGTGATCGTCGCGCCGATCGGCGCCGACGCCCCGATCGCCATCAACATCCCGGGCTTGCCGACGCAATCGAACAGCACCGCGCGCTCGCGCTTCTTGAATTCGGGCGCCTGCGCCATCGCGTCGGACAGACCCAGCGGCAGGCCCAGCCCGTCGAACCAGCCCTCGATCCCCGCGTCGCCCGGCGCTGCGACGATATCGGCGCCCATCCGCGCCGCCATCTCGCGCCGCGCCGCATTGGGCTCGACCGCCAGCACCGGTCCATACCCCAATGCCTTCAATCGCGTGATCACGAACAGCCCGACCGGTCCGCAGCCGAACACGGCAAAGGCGCAATTCGCATCGGCGCCGCTTTCCACCACCGCATGCACCGCGACCGACAGCGGTTCGGTCAGCGCGGCGATGTCGGTCTCGACATGATCGGGAACGGCAAAGGCGGCATCGGCCTGGAGCAGCATCTGTTCGGCAAAGGCGCCGTTGAAACGGTTCGAATAACCGATCAGTTCGACGCCGTCGGGGCCGGCGATAAACGGCTGTGCGACGACGCGCTGGCCGCGCTCGAACCCGCCCCCGGTCTCCAGCACTTCGCAGCAATATTCATGCCCCATGACCACCGGTTTCTTCGGGTCCATGAAGCCGCGAAACCCCGCGCGGTGCAGCAGGTCGCACAGATGATCGCTATGATCCTTGGCATGCAGGTCGCTGCCGCACACCCCGCACACCAGCGGCCGGGTCAGCAACTGCCCCGCCGCGGGCCGCGGGTCGGCGATATCCGTCAGGACGAGCGCGCCGCGATCCAACACCATTGCCTTCATGACCATCGCCTTCCCGTCGTCCGCGCGTCGCATGGCGCTGCGGATCATGGGAAAAATCTATGCGGCGGGGGCGGTTATCGCCAGTGACGGAAACCCGCTAATGCCCGCATGCGGGATCAGTGCCCGCCGAAAATCTTGGCGGTCATCGCGGCGCGATTGTGGACGTCCAGCTTGCGATAGATGCGCCGCAGATGATTTTCGACCGTGAATTCCGAAATGCCGGCGATAAAGGCGACCTGCTTATTCTGTTTGCCCGCGCCGATCAGCTGCGCGATCTCCATTTCGCGTGACGATAGCTTGGCCGTCGCCAGGTCGGTGCCGGACCCGGTATCGGCCAGTGCCGCCTGCAACGAACCGCGCCCGCCCGCCCCGGCCAGCGTTTCCTCGAAAAGCTGGCTGATCACCATCTGCGAAATGGCGGCGGTCTCATGCTCCAGCAGCCCGTGGGCGACATTCGACTTGCGGTGGCCGGTCGGCTGGCAATGCGCGCCGATGACCAGGAAGAATTCGGGCAGCACCTGTTGCACCCAGGCACCAACGACATCGACCGAATGGCAGTTGATGAACTGGCGATATTCGGTCGCACGGTCGGCGACGCGGTCCAGCCGGTCCTCGCCCCACCGGATCATCCGGCCGCAGCGGTCGGTGCGATCGACGACCCGCGTGAACGGATCCTCCTCGAACACCCGCCCGTCCTTGTACGCATGCTGCGCCTCTTCGGACACGCCGTGATGGAACAAATAGGTCAGGCTGGTCGCGAATTCGGACTGGGCGGAAAAAAAGATCGACAGGCTGTCGAGCCCGCACGATGCGATCATCTGATCGGCCCGGGCCGCAATATCGCGTGAAACCAGCATGTTCCCTCGCTCCTCTCCCTCGCGCGCGGCTTGTGCCGGTCGCCTCGTCCAATCATTCTTTGAACGATTTCGTTCGACCATAACGGCAAGTTTCGAGTCATTCAATTGCGGATTGCAACGCGCTCGTGCGCGCGTCAGGCCATGATCCCGCCCGCGTTGGCGTGCAGCACTTGTCCGGTAATGATGCTCGCGCGGGACGAAGCCAGGAACAGGATCGCCTCGGCGATTTCCTCGGGCGTCGCCATGCGTTGCAGCGGCAACGACTGCGTTACCGCCCGCACCGCGCCGGTCGTGTCCGATTCGACCAGCGCGCGCACGGTGTCGGTCAGCGTCGGGCCCGCCGACACCGCATTGACGCGCACATCGGGCGCCGCCTCGACCGCCAAGGCGCGCGTCAGCCCTTCGACCGCGGCCTTGCTGGCGCCATAAGCCGCCAGCCCCGGGGTTCCGAAACGCGCGGCGGTCGATGACATATTGACGATCGCGGCGCCGCCTTGCCGCCGAAGCTGCGGCAAGGCGGCGCGGCAGAACATGAAGGTGCCGGTCAGGTTGGCGGCGATCGTTTCAGCATATTGCTCGTCGGTAGTATCCTCGACGGTCGCGGTCGGGAACCAACCGGCGATGTTTGCCAGAATATCGAGCCGACCGAACCGTGCCATCGCGGTATCGACCGCGGCGGTTGCCGTCGCTGCCCGGCCAATGTCGCCCTGGCATCCGGCGACATGCTCCGCGGCGTCCAGTCCGGCGATTGCCGCGTCGAGATTGGCACGGTCGCGGCCGACCACGACGACCCGAGCCCCGCGCTCCAGCAGCATTTGAGCGACCGCCCGGCCGATGCCCCGCGTTCCCCCGGTGACGATGGCCACCCTGCCGGCAAATTCGCCCTGTGCCACGGCGCGTGGTCAGTTCATTCGGCGGGCAAAGAGCGCGTCGCTGTCGGCCGAAGCGATGACGACCCGCGTCCCCGATTCCTTGCTGTCGGGCGAGCACAGCCCAACATAGAGAATGGTCTCCCCGCGCATCTTGCCCACCGCCTGATCGGCGATGCGATAGAGATGCGCGCCATGTTCGGTGTAGGTCCAGCCGCCGAGCAGGGCGAGTTCGATCGCGACGAGCGCAAAGGCCGCGCGCCGCACAATCGGCCGCGCAAACCAGCCGCGGATGCGGCGAAAGATGGTGTCGGCATCCTCATCTTCATGGGGCCGCACGACCCCCCAAAACACGCCCCAGCGCCGCACCATCGCCACGAACTGGGCGAGGAGGAAGGCGGCAATGAGGCAGCAGGCCATGGCTTAACCCACCGGCACCAGATCGAGCTCGGTGCGCCCGTCGAGGTTGACCGTCGCGCGCGCGGTGCCATCGGCGCCGGCGACGACCAGCGTATCGGCCTGTTTCAACCGATAACTGCGGCCGGGCATCAGCCGCGCAAAGCCGAGTTCTGTGCGGCACGGCGCATCGCCCGGGTGGACGACCAGGTTCAGCGCCGTGCCGTCGGTGACCGCGCGGGTCACGATGGCTTCGGGATATTTGGCATCGGCCAGAATCGGCCCGGTTGCCCAGGCTTCGGGCAGGCCTTTGGTCACCATGTTGCGCACGGTGTTGCGGCCGCTCCACGTCATCGAATCGGCAATGCCTTCGCCATATTTGGCGTCGATCGTCTTGCGCGTCGCGGCAATGACCTCTTCGTCGCCCATTTCGAGCGACGACCAGAGCACCATGATCATCGGGTTGAGTTCGGGCCATTTCGAAAAATCGGCCGGTTTGCGCGTATCCCAGCCGAGCGGGAGCAGCTTGATGTCCAGCATGCCGTCGTCGGTGACGCGGATGAAATCCTGCTTCAGCACCTGCCACAGCCGCTCGGCCTGATCGGGCGCATAGGGGGTCATGAACCGGATGCCCCAGGTTTCGCCGAACAGTCCCGACAGGCTCGGCACCTGAAAGCCGAAGGGGGTCGAGGTGCACACCTTGATGCGGCCGTCGGCCATCATCATTTCCTGATGCATCGTTTCCTCGAACCGGTCGCCGATTTCGCCGACATAGTCGGTGCCGTGCCGCGCGTCGTGCAGCGCCAGCGAGGTGCGCCCGACGAGGTTGCACATCGAATAGATCCACTTCGGCTCGCATGGGAACCAGCCGAGATCATAGCGTTTGTAATTTTTGACGACCTCTTCCAGCATCGTCGCGTGGCTGTAGGGGAAAGCCGTATTCTCGTCCCAGCGGAAAGTCAGCGCGCCGTCATCCTTGAACGGCGAGGTGCCGCTCGCAGTTTCGAACAGGCCAAGGCTGACGCCAAGAAAGCCCGTGAGCATGATATTGTCGATATGGACCGGATTCTTGTCGGGCTTCAAATTCCCCCACATGCTTTCCCAATACCAATAGTTCCAGGTTTTCCGATCGATATGCTTGCGGATCAGATTTTCCTGCGCGGTATTGAGATAGCCGTGGAAGGCGGGAAGCTGGGTATATTGGCCGAGCGACAGGTTCCACGACATCGTGCAGATCTGGTAACGCAGCGCGCCGTCCTGCCAGGTGTCGTCGGTGGCAAAGCCGTTCCAGCTGTCGACCGGCTGCAGCGCCAGATCGAGCATCCGCCGATATTCCTTGATCTGGCTGGCGGGCATTTCGGGCGCCGCGGTGACCGGATGGTCGCGCAGGATCGGCGCAGCCTGGGTGATCTTGCCATTGAGCTGGACGCCGCGCGCCTGCTGCGCCGCAAAGGTCGATCGGCGTTTGACGGCGAAATAGAGGTGCATCGCGGCGACCGCGGCAGGGATTGCAGGTTCCATCCACGCCACCCCGGTGCCGCCCTCGATCCACGCCGCCGACAGCAGCGCGGTGCCGACCAGCACGCCCGGAGGGCCGAGGATGACCCCGCGCGCCCACCAGATGAACATGATGACGGCAAAGGCAGCGAAGGAGAGGACCGCGAAGGCGATGCTCAGCGCGCTGCCCGCATAAAGAAACCCCGCGCCCGGAAACAACAGCCCGAGCCCGAACGCCTTCCACTGCGCGCTCATCCCGAGCAGGATCGGCGCGACCCCGGCGGCAAAGACCAGCGCGAGCATCGCGTAGAAACGGCGCAGGCGATAGGCGGTGAGCGGACCATGCGCCTTTTCGCGCGGCGGGATCGGCGGGATGCGATCGACAACGGGCGGCGCATTTCCAATCGCCGCGGGCATATCTGCAGTATCGTTCGCGAACAGCGTGGCCATCACTCTCTCCATTCTGGCGATGCTTCGTCCGCACGGCGGGAGGTGGTGCCGTGCGGACGAAGTCAGAGCAGCCTTTGTCGTTTATCGTAGAACGATTCCGTAAAACGGACAAGGCCGGTGTTTCGGTGGCTCAATAGCGCCAACTGACCTGGACGCCGTAAGTCCGCGGCATGCCCGCAAAGCGGGAGACCGACGCCAGCGTGTCCTGCACATTGGTCCAGTAATAGGTGTTGCCGACGTTGCGGATGAACGCCCCGACGCGGAGTTTGCTGTCGGGAACATTGATCCCCGCGCGCAGGTCGATCAGCGTATAGCTGCGCATGTCGAACCGCGCGTCGCGGGTGATCGTCGCGGTATTGCTGTTTGCCAGCGTTGACGATGTCTTGCCGTTATGCGTCATCGACACGCCCAGATACGCATCGACCGAGGACGCGACCGGGAATTCATATTCGGCATCGGCGATCGCGGTCAGCTTTGGCGCAAAGGGGAAACGCTGTCCCCTGAAGTCAGCCGTCGTCGCATCCGGCTGAAACCCGATAAACTCCTGAATCTTGGTGTCGATATAGGTGCCGCCGATGCTGATCCGCAGGCCGTCGACCGGCCGCGCCAGCAGCGACATTTCGATCCCCTGCACACGGCTCTTGGGAATCTGCACCAGCCCGTCGAGTGTCCCGAATACCGGATCAGGCAGGCGACCGCGCAGCTGCTTGTCCTTGTAATCATAATAAAAGGCCGCCGCTGTCAGCTCCAACTTGCGATCGGCGAGCGGCGCCTTGATGCCAAGCTCATAAGCCGTCACCGATTCCTGCGTGACGGGGGTATAGCCAAGCCCACTGGCCACCGAGGCGGTTGGAAAACTGCCCGATTTGTAACCGCGGCTGACCCGGCCGTAAAACAGCGTGTCGCCCGGGGTCTTATAATTGACGCCGACATTCCACGACAGATTGTCCTCGTTGAGCTGGTCGAACACCGCCGGATTGAACGGCGTCAGGGTCGGATCCAGCGTGAGGCAGCCGTTTGGCTGGACGTTGGTGCCGAACAGGGCGTTCCACCAGATCGCGGTGCCGCCCTGATAGTCGTTGGTGCAGCCCTGGAAATCGCGGTCGGTCTTTGTATAGCGCGCGCCACCGATCAGCGTCAGGCTGTCGGTCAGCTTGAATTCGACATTGCCGAAGAACGCGTAACCCTCGATATCCTGATCCGAATAGTTGAAGGTCAGCTGGCCCTGCGGCGAACCCGGAATCGTGAACAGCGGGTCGGAAGACGGCCCCTGGCTGAAATTGTAGAACAGCCGGTCGAAAGTCGTCGCCTTGTTGTAATTGCCGCCGACGATGATGTTGGCACGATCGAGCGTCGCCGACAGCCGCAATTCCTGCGAGAAGTCGCGGATATAGCCGCTCGTATTGGTATCGACAGAGGCGAAGACGGTGCCGTCGAAATCCTGGACCGAGTCGGTCTTATAGTCCGAATAGGCCGTGATCGAGGTGAGCGTCAGGACGTCGCTGAGGTCCACGTCGGCGCGCAGGCTGAACTGGTAAAAGCGATCGTCGCGCTGCGGTCGGCGGCCGAACTGGCCTTGCTCCGAATAGTCGAACTGGCTGTAATCGGTCGAGGCGTTGAAGTCGTTGAACCCGTTGCGATAGATGCCATAGCCCCAATCGGCAGCGCGGGCATTTTGCGGTGCGAGCGGATAGTTGGCAAAGGCGATGCCTGCCGGGCTGCCGCAGGTGGGGGCCGGGGTCACCGCACAGGTATCGCTCTGGATCTGCGCCGCCTGGGTATCGCCCTTGTCGATCCAGCCATTGGCGTTGAACAACAGCCGCACGCTGTCGCTCGGCTCCCACGCAAGCAGGAAGCGGCCCTGAAACTGGTCCGTCTTGCCCAGCTTGTCATCGCGGGTGAAGCTTTTTTGCCACGCGCCGCCCTGCACGGTGCGCAGCGCCAGCCGTGCTTTCAGCGTCGAACTGAGCGGCCCGCTGACGAAACCCTGCGCGTCGAGGGTCGAGAAGCGGGCAAAGCTGACGTCGGCCCCGGCCGCAAACGTATCGGTCGGCTTGGCCGCGACATAGTTGATCGCGCCGCCGGTGGTGTTCTGGCCGAACAGCGTCCCCTGCGGACCTTTCAGGACTTCGACGCGCTCGATATCGAAGGCCGCGCCCTTGGTCGTCGCACTGAAGGGAAGCTGGATTTCGTCGACATAAACCGCGACGGTCGGTGCTGCCGACAGCGTCGTTTCATAAAAGCCGACGCCGCGCAACGTATAGACCGGGGTGTTGAACGGCGATGGCTGGACGGTCAGGCCGGGGACGATCTTGCCCAGGTCGGTCGGCGAACTGATCCCGCGCGTCACCAGTGCGTCGCCGCTTTCGGCGGTGATCGACAGGCCGACGTCAAGAATGTTCTGGTCGCGTTTGTTCGCGGTGACGATGATGATGTCGGGGTCGTTGGCTGCTGCCGCTTCGGCGGACTGCGGCGCAGCGTCCTGGGCGAAAGCAGGTGCCGAAGCCGCGCCGAGCATGGCCAGCGAGCAACCCGACAAAATGACGAAACGCGCAGATTTCATGACCTGTGATCCTTCCCAAAAGCGGCCCGCATTTTGCGAGTCCGTCGCGGACAGGAACCCCCCATCCGTCGCCATTCTTCTCACATCGACTCCCATTCGTCAATATCGTCTGACGATTTCGTGTGATGACAGTGTTCGACGGTTTCGATCGCAAGCAATGGACGAGGAACAATGGATAAGTTACATGAGCGCAACACCGGCATAGGAAGCAACATGGCAACCACGACGAATATGGCGCAGAAAAGCGGGGGCAAGGACGATCAGGCCGATGCAAAGGCGAGCGGCGACGGATCGGTTGCCAGCGCCGCCGATCGGGTGTCGGAATCGATCCTTCAGGGCATCCGGTCGGGCGCGTTCGTTCCCGGCCAACATTTGCTCGAACCCGACCTCACCCGCCGCCTGGGCATCAGCCGCGGTTCGCTGCGCGAGGCGCTCAAGCATCTGGCGGCCGCCGGTATCGTCACGCTCAACCGGTTCCGCGGCGCCTATATCAGCACGCTCGATCGCAAATCGGTGCTCGATCTGCTCGACACACTCGAACCGCTCGCCCGTCTCGCCGCGCGACTCGCGGCCGAGAATTGCAGCACCGAAGCGCAGCGCAAGCGCATGCTGACCGCGGCCGCGAATATCGATAGCGCGACACGGGAACGCAATCGCGGCCTCTATCTCGATCGTCGTCGGCAATTTTACGACGCGATGATCGACATCGGCGGCAATTTGGAACTGGCGCGCGCGATGCCGCTCAGTCGCACCGACCTGTTCCGGGCGCAGGTCGAGACAATCCAGACCGAGCGACAGCGGATGCTGCACGCGTCGGGCTATGCCAAAATCACCAAGGCAATCGTCGAAAACGACCCCGCTTTGGCAGATCGTTCGGTCAAAAAGCATTTCGATGGTACGCGAAAAACGATCCACGAACTGCCCGCTCACGCTTTCCCATCCCTGGAAATCTAGGCTTTTCGACGAAGTGCGACCTCATTGAGTCGTGTTGCGTCTGTTAAAATCACTGGACGAAATCGTCCTACGCATTTAGTCCCCCTCTTATGAGCTCGGTCGAATCGCGAGCCACGGGAGAGATGGGACATGCTGTGCATCACAGCCCTTTATCCAAATGATCCGGGTAGCCGGTTCGATGTCGATTATTATCTGACGTCGCATGCCCGCCGCGCGCAGGCGCTCCTTTCGCCGCACGGGCTGGAGGCGATCCGCACCACGATCGGCATCGCCGGGCTCGACGGATCGCCGCCGCCCTATTGGGCGGTCAGCGAAATGCATTTCACCTCGCGCGTCGCCTTCGACGCCGCGATCGCGGCGGAGGGCTCGGCGCTGTTCGCCGACGTCCCCAATTACACCGATATCACCCCGATCCTGCAGGTCAGCGAACTGGCCGCAGCTTAATTCCACTCAGGAGAGCGCGAAAATGTCCCGTTACAATCCCAATACCCCCTATGTCCGCAACGCGATGAGCGACATCGGGATGATCACCGCGCTCGACGAGGTTCTCAACCACCAGATCGTCGACACCTTTTCGACCGTCTCGACCTCCGAACAGAGCTGGACCGAGAAGATCTGGACCGCGATCGTCCGCAAGGATGGTACGATGGGGATCGATTTCGGGCTCGGTCGCTATCACAACCGCGGCGTGCTCGACGGCTGGGCAGCGGTGTCGCGCGGCGCCGAACAATGGACCGTGCGCGCAAACCGTGAGCTGCGCGACGATCCGTCGATCACCCAGGTCGGCCCGCTGACCTATGAGATTATCGAGCCGTTGCGGAAAGTGCGCTACGCGCTCGCCAAGAACGACGCACAACCGATCAGCTATGACATCGTCTTTACCGCCGAAATGCCCCCATTCTTCGAGGATCGCCACAAGCAGCGCGAGCGCGACGGCTTTCGCGTCGGGTCCGACGTCGTGCGTTATCACCAGATCGGGGTGCCGTCGGGCTGGGTCGAGATCGAGGGCGAACGCTTCGAGGTCAACCCCGAGGAGTGGACCGAATATCGCGACCATAGCTGGGGCACACGCCTCGACGTCGGCGCGCACAATGCCGATGTTCGTCCCTCTTCCGATTTCGGCGACGTCAAGTTCGGCGAAGGCGAATTCGTCCTGATCTGGAGCCCGTTCATGCTCGAAAGCCCTAGCGGCGAGCGCACGAGCTATCATTTCTATTATATGTCGAAACAGGGGCACATCTTCTATTCGTCGGGCTATCGCAACCTGCCCGACGGCACCCAGGAAAAGGTCGCGCGCGTGCGCCCAGACATGCGTTTCGATGACAAGACGCGGCGCCTGCTCGGCGGCACGGTCCATTTCGACATGCTGCAGGGCGGCACGCACAGCGTCGAAGTCGAAGTCGTCGGCACCTCGGGCGTCCACCTCGGCCCCGGCCTCTATCTCGGCTTCGACGGGCGCAAGCACGGCTCGTGGCACGGACCGCTGACGATCGAGGGCGAATATTTCGCCGACACGCTCGACGTCGCGACGCTCCAGCGCATCCGCCAGCTTCGCGATTGCCCGATCAAGGTGACCGAGGGCGACGCGGTCGGATACGGGATCATGGAAACCATCATCCACGGCGAGCATCCCGAAATGGGCCTGACCGCCGCGAACTCGCTGGTCTGATCCGATGGCGCGCGATACCGCCATGCTCGCCGCAGGGCTCCGCACCTATCTGCCGCGCGGCGCCGGCATCACCGGGGTGACCACGCTGTCGGCGGGGCATTCGAACGAGACCTATCTGATCGACGGCATCGGCGAAGTGCTGCGTATGCCGCCATCGGAGGAAGGTCTGCTCCCACCCTACGACATGGCGCGCCAGCATGCGGTGCTGACTGCGGTCGCGGCCGCCGCGCCCGGCGTCCCGCTGCCGCCCGTGCTCGAACTGTGCACCGATCCCTCGGTGATCGGTGACGAATTTTTCCTGATGGGCCAGGTCAAGGGCGACGCGTTCGAATATGCCGTGCCCGACTGGCTCGCCGCCGATCCGGATGCCGGAGCGGAGAGCGTCTGCCGCCAATGGTTCGACGCGCTGATCGCGCTGCACAACATGCCCGCCACCGCCATGCCGCCGGGCGAGCGGACGGTGCAGCAGGAGGCGCAGCACTGGCTCGACGTCGCGCGCGGCGCCGAATCGATGCCGGTGCTGGTCGATATCCTCGAGGATCTGGCGAAGCGCCCGCCGCGCAACAGCGGTCCGGCGACGCCCGTGCATGGCGATCCCAAGCACGGCAATTGCCTGTGGCACGAGGGGCGGCTGACCGCGCTGCTCGACTGGGAAATGGCGCAGATTTCGGAACCGCTGCTCGACCTCGGCTATGTGCTGATGTTCCATGACCAGGGCGAAGCCTCACTCGCCGACGCCGGGTTCGAACTGCCCGGCTGGTGGTCACCCGAACGCATGGTCGCCGAATGGGAGCAAGGCACCGGCCGCAAGGCCGTCGATATCGGGCGCTATGCGGTGCTGGGACAGGCGAAGGTGTCGGCGATCATCTCGGTCGGTGCGTATCTTTTCAACAGCGGCCGCATCGCCGACCCGCGGTTCCAGGCCTTTGCCGGGGTGCTCCCCGCCTATGTCACGCTGCTCGAAAAGCGCGCGATGGCGGCGGGGTAGGGCCCAATCCATACCCCGTCATTGCGAGCGAAGCGAAGCAATCCAGGGCGGTATACGCCACCCTGGATTGCTTCGCTTCGCTCGCAATGACGAAAAATTTAGGCCGGTTCCATCCGCACCAACGGCGCACCATATTCGACCAGTTCCCCGTCCTTGGGCAACACCTCGGCCACACGCCCCGCAACATCGCTGACCACATCGGTCGCCTCGCCCAGCTTGTCGACCTGACCGATCACCGTTCCGACCGCGATCTCGGCTCCGGGCGCGACGCGCGCCGAAAAAATGCCCAGGTGCGGCGCCGTCACCTCGCGCAGCACTGCGGCCACGGCGGCAGCCACCGCGCCGGCGCGCGCCAGCATCGGGTTGGGACCGCCGTCACCCTTCGCCATGAACAGCGACCAGCCGCCCGACCGAAAATGCAGGTCGCGCCAAGGTGACTGGACGAACCCGGCGAGCAGCGCGCGGACATCCTCGATCGTCGAACTCATGCCGCATCTCCGATCATCGTCAGCAGCACCGGCAGAACCGGCTCGGTGACGATAGTCGTCGCCCCCGCGCCGCGCGCGATGCGCGCAATCTCGTCAGTCGCCAGCGCGTGGCCGCGCACCACCTGGGCGCCGCCGATCGCCTCGGCCAGCCCTTCGGCGTCGCCTGCCGCAAGCGCGCGGTCGACATCGAAGCCGTCGGGCCCATCCTCGAAACCGACCACGGCGACCGGACTTGCCGCGCGCGCCCAAGCAATCAGCTGGGCCAGTTGCCCATCATCCTGCTCGTTCGGCGCCTCGGTGGGCAGCGTACCGGCATAAACCAATCCCGCAGCACCATCGACGGTTACCACCGTCCCCGACCTTGCCACCGCACCGTCTCCGACCCCGACCACGCACGGCCGCCCGAGCGCGCGGCTTACCACCGCGGCGTGCGAGGTCGATCCGCCCTGTTCGGTGACCACCGCGCGCGCCGCGATCATCCCGTGGACATCGTCGGGGCTGGTCGTCTTGCGCACGAGGATCACATTCTCGCCCGCCGCCGCGCGGCGTTCGGCCTCATCGGCGTCGGCGACCAGCACCCCCGTCGCGGCGCCGGGGCACGCGCCCTCGCCCGCCGCCAGCACCGCGGCGCCGTCGGTCGCGCCGTCTTTCAAGCGCGGGAGCAGCAAGGTGCGGACCTGTTCGGCACTGACGCGCGACAAAGCGGTGGCCGGATCGATCCGCCCTTCGGCCACCATATCGACCGCAAAGCGCACCGCCGCCGTCGGCGCGCGTTTCGCGGCGCGCGATTGCAGCAGGTAAAGCTGGCCTGACTGGACGGTGAATTCGATGTCCTGCACATCGCCATGCTCGCGCTCCAGCCGATCGCTGGCGGCGAGCAGCGCGGCATGCGCTTCGGGCTCGGCAGCCTTCATCGCGTCGAGCGGCAGCGGGGTGAATTTCCCCGACACGACATCCTCGCCCTGCGCACGCGGCAGATATTCGCCATAGGGCAGATTTTCGCCGGTCAACGGGTTGCGGCTGAACAACACCCCGGTGCCGCTGCGCTCGTCGAGGTTGCCGAACACCATCGCCTGCACCGTCACTGCGGTGCCAAGGTCGTGCGGGATGTTATTGTGCTCGCGGTAGCGCCGCGCGCGCCGCGTGTTCCAGCTTTCGAACACCGCGCGTACCGTTGCCAGCAACTGGTCGCGGACGTCAGGCGGCACCGGCCCGCCCGCCGCCTCGACCGTTGCGCGCCAGGCAGCGGGCTCGCCATCGGCTTCGAGTTCGACTGGCGCCTTGAGCACGATCGATGCGTATAACTCCAGGAAACGCCGGTGCGTATCACGCGCAAAGCCGGGCAAGCCCGTCTCGCCCGCCAGCGCCGCCTCACCCGCATCGTCGATGCCGAGGTTCAGCACCGTGTCCATCATTCCGGGCATCGAGATCGCGGCGCCCGAGCGCACCGACAGCAACAGCCTTTTGTCGCCGTTTCCGAAGGTTCGCCCGCTTTCACCCTCCAGCCACGCCAGCCCGGCGTCGATCTCTTCGACCAGTCCGGCGGGGAAATCGCCGCTCTCCAGAAAGGCGAGGCACGCCTTTGTCCCGATCACGAACGCCGGCGGCACCGGCAGGCCCAAACCCCGCATCCGCGCGATCGACCACGCCTTGCCACCCGCGGCTTCCTTGGTCGGCAGCTCCGATCCGTCGAGTCTGATCGTCCACGCGCTCACTCGTCGCGCTCCGTGCCCATGATGCGCAGCAGCTCTTCGTGCAGCTCGAACCACACGGTGTGATAGCTGTCGCGGCGAATATCGCTGACCCATTCGACATCGCCATCCTCGGCGGCTTCCAATGCGGCGAGCAATTTGTCGCCGTAGATTTTCAGCCGCGGCAGCCCGCGCGCGAGCCCCGCCAATATCGGTTCGGCCTGCTCGTGCAGCCCGCCCAGACGATCGATGATCTTTGCGTCATATTCCTTGTCGCGGTGGTCGTTCGCAACCTTCTGGCCGCCGACGTCGAGCGTCTGCCAGTCGGTGATGATCTGCTTCAGCGTCCGGTTGATCCGTTCGAACCCGTCATAGGCGGTGCGAAACGCGGCATCGCCCCGCAGATGCTGGAAATGCAGGCCATAGCGCGATTGCAGCGCGACTCCGGCAAGCGGGGTGAGCGCATAGGCGCCCTTCGCCTCGATCGCGCGGCCCGTCGCGACCGCCTCGGCAAGCAGCGCGGCGGCGCGCTCCTCGGGCAGGCCGACCAGTTCGCCAATGGCTTTCGCGGGCGCATGGCGCTTGATGGCGGCGCCGTGCAGCGCCAGGTCGCGGTCGTTCATGCGCCCTCTCCCGCCAGCAGCCAGACGCGGCCGACGCGCTCGACGCCGTCCTGATAATCCTCGGTTGTTTTCGCCTGCGCGCTCGCCTCGATCACCACCGTATCGCCTTCGCGGATGCCGCTGATCTTGGCATTCATCAGGCAGGGGATATTATATTCGCGGGTCAGGATGCCGAGGTGCGAGCGCACCGTCCCGCCCGCGCAGATGACCCCGGCGAACTGCTCGATGATCGGCGCGGTCAGCGTGCCGCCGCTGTCGTCGATCACTGCGATCGTGCCCGGCGGCACCCCGTCGGTCAGATAGGCCAGCACCCGCTCGTTCGACCGGATATAGCGTGCGGTGCCGCGCATGTCCTGCGCATGCTGGACGACATTGTCGCCGACGCCGCGCAGCGCCCGGCCCTGTTCGTCGGCCTCGCCCGACGGCGCGTCGGGATGCGCAAAGCCGGCATCGGTCGCGGCATCGTCGCCCGCCGACTTATAGGCGTCGGGCCGCTCGGCAACCGAAATGCTCGCCGACCAGTCGAAACGGTGTCCGCTGGCCAGCAGGCGCGCCTCGATCGCCTCGAAATCCGCCTTGGTGAGCAGGTCGTCGGCACCCGCCATCGTAAAGGCGTTCCAGTCACGCCCCGATTCGCGCAGGCGGCCCCGGACGAGTTCCTGCACCAGCCCCAATGTCGCCTCGACCAGCGGCGAAGCCGGCGGTTTTACGTAGAGCGCATCGTCGATAGGCAGCTTGGCCAACCCTCTTCCCCTAAGCATGTTTTCTTTGCCGCTAGGTGACCGAACCGCCCGCCAATGTCAATAAGGATCGGTCAAAATCGTTCGACGATATTGACCAATGACCTTGCGATGGACTATGGTGGGCCAACAGCAAATTTGGGGAAGGACAAGACGATGGGGCTGAAAGCCAATCCGCGCATCCTGGTGGTCAACGACGACGGCATCGACGCGCCGGGCATCGTCCTGCTCGAAGAGATCGCCCGTCAGTTCAGCGACGATGTCTGGGTCGTCGCGCCCGACGAGGAACGCTCGGGCGCCGGTCATTCGATGTCGATCAGCCATCCCGTGCGCGTCATCCAGCGCGATGAGCGCCATTGGGCGGTACGCGGTACCCCGACCGATTGCGCGCTGCTGGGCATCTATGAATTTATGACCGACAAAAAACCCGACCTGATCCTGTCGGGGATCAACCGCGGCCCGAACCTAGCCGAGGACATCACCTATTCGGGCACCGCATCGGCGGCGATGGAAGGCGCGGTGCTCGGCATCCCGGCGATCGCGCTCAGCCAGATCATCCGCTACCAGAGCGAAATCCACTGGGACACCGCGCGGCAATATGCGCCGATCGTCATCCGGCAATTGCTCGAACTCGACTGGACGCCGGGACTGTTCGTCAACGTCAATTTCCCCAACTGCCCGATCGACCAAGTCACCGGTATCCGGGCAACGACGCAGGGCCAGCGCCCCTCGGGCTGCTTCCGCCCCGTCCGCCGCGTCGACGAGCGGCACGTCCCCTATTATTGGATCAAGATCGGTTTCCCCGATGGCGGCGACGACGACGGCAACGATTTGCATGCGGTGCTCGACAACAAGGTGTCGGTGACGCCGTTGCAGATCGAGATGACGGCGCATGCGGTGGTGCCGAAGATTGCCGAGTTGTTTGCTGATGTGGCGGTGAGCGCGGGGTGAGAGGTGATCAGCTGTTCTGAGAGTCGGTTTAGACCGCCCCTTTTTCTCGTTCGTGTCGAGCGAAGTCGAGACACCCATCGGTCGCGTACGCCTTCGGGGTGTCTCGACTTCGCTCGACACGAACGGGATCTAGTGGATCGGCCTTCCTAGGCCCGCGCCAAAATCGTCACCGCCGACATCCCGTCCTCGACGCCGTAGAAGCCGCCGCTGTTCTCCGCGATAGCGATGCGGGCGCCCTCGACCTGGCGCGCGCCCGCATCACCACGCAAGTGTGTGACCAGCTCGAAAATCTGCCCCAGCCCCGTCGCGCCCAGCGGATGCCCCTTCGACACCAGCCCGCCCGAAACATTGACCGGAACCCGCCCGCCGAGCGCAGTCTCGCCGCGCTCCGCCGCAAACCCCGCCTCACCGGCGGCACAGAGGCCAAGCGCCTCGGTCTGGATCATCTCGCCGATCGAGCTCGCGTCATGGACCTCGGCGATATCGATGTCGCCCGGACCGACCCCCGCCTTTTCATAAGCGCGCGCGCCGACGATACGCGTGACATGCTTCGCATAGTCATCGGGCGCGCGTTCGCTGCCCGTCTGCGACTCCGCCGCCAGCACGCGCACCGCGCGCGCACCCGGAAACCGCTTTGCCCAGTCGGCGCTGCATATGATCGCCGCCGCCGCGCCATCGCTGATCGGCGCGCACATCGGGTTGGTCAGCGGCCAGGCGACGGTGGGCGCCGCCAGCACCTCGTCGATGCTCATCGCCTTGCGATATTGGCTGAGCGGATTGTGCACCGAATGTCCATGATCCTTCGCCGCGACCGCCGCGATCTGGCGCTGCGTCGATCCATAGGCGCTGATATGCAGCCGCGCCTGCGCGGCATAGGCCTGCATCAATATATTGGGACTCTCGCTCTCGCATCCCGGCGGCACCGGCGCGAGCAAGTGGGCGGTTTTCGCCAGATAGGCCTCGGCCTCGACCAGGTCGCGCGGCTGCTGGAACACCGCGAACTTCTTGGCGCGGTCGTCCGAATAAAGCTTTTCCACCCCGACGACGAGGACACAATCGGCGAGGCCCGCACGGACATAATCGACCGCGACGTGCAGGCCGACGGTCGAGCTGGCGCATGCCGCCTCGACATGGAAACCGCGCACCCCCGAAATGCCGAGCGGGCGCAGCGCATATTCGCCGGGGATCGACATTTCGCCGGCGAAAAAGCCCTGGATGACATTGGCATAGACCGCCATCTGGATCGCCTCGGGCGGCACGCCGCTGTCGGACAGCGCCTCGCGCACCGCCCATTGCGTCAGTTGCTCGTGGCTCTTGTCGAGATGGCGTCCGAACGGCGTCATGCCGACGCCAAGGATAACAGCATCGCGCATCAGATCGCTCGTCCCGCAGCGATCCAGCGTTCGCGCCGCAGTTCGGCGCGCAGCACCTTGCCCGCATTACTGCGCGGCAGCGCGGCGACGACCTCGATCGCCTTCGGCGTCTTTACCGGCCCCAGCGCCTCGCGCGCCGCCGCCAACAGCGCGTCGGCATCGATGCTGCCACCCGCGCGCGGTTCGACCACTGCCACGACGGCTTCGCCCCATTTGTCGTCGGGCACGCCGATCACCGCGCAATCCTGGACATCGGGATGCGCCAATATCGCCTGCTCGACCTCGGCCGGGTAGATGTTGAAGCCGCCCGAGATGATCATGTCCTTCTTGCGGTCGACGACATAATACCAGCCATCGGCGTCGCGCACCCCGATGTCGCCCGTATGGTGCCAGCCGAAGGTGGACACTTCGGCCGTCGCTTGCGGATTCTTGTAGTATCCCGCCATAACCAGCGGCCCGCGCACCACGATCTCGCCGCGTGTCCCGGGGGGCAGGATATTCCCCTCCTCGTCCATGATCTCGACGATCGACAGCAGGTTGGCGCGGCCGCAGCTCCCGGGATGCGCCAGCTCGCCGGCGGCGTTCAGATGCTCGTGCGGCGGCATCGCGGTGACGCACATCGGCGCCTCGGTCTGGCCGAAACTCGCGTTCATCACCGGGCCCAGCACGGCGATCGCCTCCTTCAGCCGGTCGAGCGACATCGGCGCCCCGGCATAGCTGATATATTCGAGGCTGGAGAGGTCGGCGGTCCGCACGCTCGGCTCGGCGAGCAGCATGTAGATCGCGGTCGGCGGCAGGAACATATAGGTCACGCGGTGCTTTTCGATCGCCGCGACAACCGCGGGCGGGTCGAATTTCGGCAGCACGACGACGGTCCCGCCCAGCGCCATGCTCGCAAGCGCGAGCGGCCCCGCCGCATGGGTCATCGGCGCGGCGACCAGGTTCACCGGCGGAACCTTCATCGGCATCGACGCGACGAGGCTCGACACCAGCGCCTGCCAGTTGCGGTTCGACAGCATCACCCCCTTGGGCCGCCCCGTGGTCCCGCCGGTGTTGCCTAGGAAGGCGAGCTCGTCCTCATGCCCCGAACGGCGCTGCGCCGCGGGTTCGCTCGATCCATCGATCATGTCGTCAAGAAAGACATCGGCCTCCGCAAAAGGCCGGTCGAGCGCGACATAGCGGCGGATGTTCGGGCATTCGGCTCGGAACGTCGCAATGCGGTCGGCGATTTCGCTGTGGACGAACAGCGTGTCGACGTCGAGCAGGTCGAGCAGATAGGCATTTTCGCCCACCGCCGCGCGGTTGTTCGCCATCACCCACACGCCGTCGGCGCGCAATATGCCCAGGATCGCTTCAAACGCCTCCATCGCGTTGCCGCTCAGCACCGCGGCATGCGCCCCCGGCGCGAAGCCATCGGCGATCAGCGCGCGCGCGATCGCATGGCTGCGCCCCGAAACCTCCGCATAGGTCCGCGCGGTATCGCCCGCGATCATGCACGCCCGGTCATGCGCCATCCGCGCGCCGCGATCGAAATAGTCGATCATCCGCATAGGGGTTCAGCGTCCAAAATCATTGCAATGCACCACCGAACCCGCAGTCGATCCTCCCCGGAACGGGGAGGTGGCGCGCCGAAGGCGTGACGGAGGGGTCGGAGCCTATCACCATTGAACCGTTGTTGCAGGCCGAGAGCTTTCGACCCCTCCGCCCCTGCGGGGCACCTCCCCGTTCCGGGGAGGATTTGCGTGCCCGATCACCCGCTATCTCCGCATGACAAGGTCGAGTTCGGCTGACTTGATCTGCACGAACGGCGTGTTTGCGACCTGCATCAACCGCCGCACCTGCTCCATTTCGGGCGACGAGATCGTCGGATAGTCGCGCTTCAGCGGCCCGGCGGCACGCATCTTGTCGATGTCGGTCGCGGGGACCAGCGCGCGCAGGATCAGCTCGTCCTCGTCGTCGGTGCCATGCTCGCGCTTCAGATCCTCCAGCGTCGGCTCGGGCGGCGGATTGCCGAAGATTTCCTTGGCGCGCGGCGCCGCGGCGATGCGGTCCATGATATCGGGGTCGATCGGCGCGGGTGGCTCGCCATAATAGCCGGCGGCATATTGAATCACCTCGTCGGGGATCGCGCCATAGCGTTTCCCGGTGACGATGTTGAGCACCGCGAGCGTCCCGACAAGCTGCGCAAAGGGCGTCGCCATGCCGGGATAGCCGAGCTCACGGCGCACCGCGGCGACCTCGTCGAGCACCACCGGCAGCATATCGAGCATATTCTGCTGGATCAGCTGGTTGCGCAACGTCCCCATCATCCCGCCGGGGATCTGCGTGGTCATCGACGTGACGTCATATTCATAATGCTGGTCGTGGAGATAGCCGGCGGTCTTGGCCACTTTGCGGAAATGCTCCGACACGGCGTGCAGCTTCGACACGTCGATGTCGTGCGTGTGGCCCAGCGTCTCCATATTCTTGACCATGATGTCGATCGACGGGATCGACGGCCCGTTCGCCATCGACCGCGCTGCGGTGTGCAGCACGGTGACGCCGAACTCGACCGCGTCGCAATAGGCCTTCGCCGATTGGCCGAGCATGTTGTTCGAGTGCATCTCGACCGGCTTGCCGCGCGCGTTGGCCACGATCGCGGGGACCAATGTCTTGATCCGGTCGCGGTCGAGCACCCCTCCGGTGTCGTAAAGCAGCAGGCTGTCGACTTCGGGTATAGCGGACAATTTGTCGGCCTTGTCGGCCCAGAACGCATCGTCGTGGACAGGCGACAGGGTGAACAGCATCGTCGCCGCGACCTTGCAGTCATATTTCTTCGACAGCTTGGCGAGCCGCGTCATCTTGTCGATGTTGAACAGCACGTCGTAAATCCACCAGCTGCGCACGCCATGGACGCAAAGGCGCTCCATCCACAGGTCCATCAGCACCTGCGGCGTGAAACCGAAGGTCACCGACCCGTTCGACCGGATACCGCCGCGCACCGGGGTGTTCTTGATCTGGCTCATCATCAGGTCGAAGCCCGCCCAGGGATCCTCTTGGCAATGGCGGACGAGCACTTCGAACAGCGACGATCCCGCCAGGCTGATCGTAGAATAGCCGGTCTGGTCGATCGTCGGCAGCACCGGATAGGCCTGCCCCGCCTGCATCCGCATGCCCCACAGGCTCTGCTGGCCGTCGCGGCAGGTTTCGTCGAGAAAGCTGATATGCGCCATGATGTGCCTATTCTGCTGCGATCGCCGGTTCGGCGAGCATCACTTGTTCGAGCCAGCGCGTGTGAAACGCGTTGGCGATGAAATCGGGGTGGCGGACGATCTGGCGGTGCAGGTCGATCGTCGTCGGCACACCTTCGACGATGAAATTGTCGAGCGCTTGCGTTAGCCGCGACACCGCTTGCGCGCGGTCCTCGCCGTGGACGATGAGCTTGCCGACCATCGAGTCATAAAAGGGCGGGATCGCCGCGCCGCTGCTCATATGGCTGTCGAGCCTTATGCCTTCACCCTCGGGCGGCGCCCAGCGGCTGATCGTGCCGGGAACGGGGGTAAAGCCGCGCGCGCTGTCTTCGGCATTGATGCGGCACTCGATCGCATGCCCCGACAGCACGACATCGTCCTGATCGATCGACAGCCCCTGTCCGCCCGCGACGCGCAGTTGCTGCTGCACCAGGTCGACGCCGCTGACCATTTCGCTCACCGGATGCTCGACCTGGATGCGCGCGTTGACCTCGATGAAATAGACCTCCTGCCGCATCACGTCGTACAGGAACTCGACCGTCCCGGCGTTGCGGTATTCGACACTCGCGGCTAGGTCGACCGCCGCCTTGTGCAGTTCGGCGCGGAGTTTTTCGGGCATCGCGACGCTCGGCGCTTCCTCGATCAATTTCTGGTAGCGGCGCTGCACCGAACAGTCGCGCTCGCCGAAATGGACGACCTTGCCCTGCCCGTCGCCGATCAGCTGGACCTCGACGTGCCGCGCTTCGGGGACAAAGCGTTCCATGAACAAGGTGCCGTCGTTGAACGCCGCCTGCGCCTCGGCGCTCGCGCGGCCATAGCCCGCCTCGACCTCTTCGCCATTGTTCGCGATCACCATGCCGCGCCCGCCGCCGCCCGCCGCCGCCTTCAGCAGCACCGGATAGCCAATCTCGTCCGCGATGCGCCGCGCATCGGCCGCGCTGCCTATCTCGCCGCTGCCGGGGACCAAAGGCACGCCCGCCGCCGACGCCATTTCCCGCGCCCGCAATTTGTCACCCAGCGCATCGATAATGCCCGGCTGAGGCCCGACAAAGGTGATGCCATGATCTTCGCAGAGCTGCGCGAACATCGCGCGTTCGGACAGGAAGCCGTAACCGGGGTGGAGCGCGTCGCATCCGGTCGCCTTCGCCGCCTGCACGACCAGTTTCGCATCGAGATAGCTCTTTGCCGCCGGTCCCGGCCCCAGGACCACGACCCGGTCGACGATCCGCGCTGCCGCGCTGTCCCTGTCGGCGTCCGACACGCCCAGCACAGTTTCGATATTCAGCGCCTGCGCCGCGCGCGCGACGCGCAGCGCAATTTCGCCGCGGTTGGCGATGAACAGGCGGCCGATTGCCATCGGTCAGCCCTTCACGATCACGAACAGGGGCTGGTCGGCCTCGACCAGCGCACCATCGGGCGACAGGATGGCGTGGACGATGCCGTCGCGGCCCGCGCGGACGGTGGTGAACAATTTCATCACCTCGACCAGGCAAAGCTCGGACTCGGCGGTCACCGCGCTGCCGACCTCGACATAGGCCGGCGAACCCGGTTTCGGGGCGCGATAGAAGGTGCCGAGATAGGGCGCGCGAATGATTTCGGCGCCGTCGGGCCATGTCTCCGTCACGGGCAAAGGGTCCGCCGTCGGCGGCGCAGATGCCGTGCCGGCGGCGGCTGGGGAGAATGGCGATGGCGAAGGAGCGACGGCGGCTGGCGCCGCACCGGTGCTGATGCCAACGCTGTTGCCGTCGTTCGAAAGATATATTTCGACGCCGTCGCGCATGACATGCAGTTCGCGCAGCCCCGACTTTTCGAATTCGGCGATCAGCTGTTCCAGCTCGGCGGTGCGATCGGCGGCGCTCATTGGCCCATTCCCCGCAAAGCTTCGATTTCGGCGCGGCTCAGCCCGGCGCCCTTGCCCGCCAGCCGCGACCCCTGCTGCTCGTCGCGGTACATCGCCTGCACCGCCGCATCGCCCGCGCGATATTTGACCGTGGTGTCGCACAGGAAGCGATAATCGGCCTCCATCTGCCGCGGCACGAAGGCCGCCGCGCGCGCATTATATTCATCGAGGCTCAGTATCCCGGCGGTCGTCGTGTAGCGATCGGCCTTGGGACCGAGGTGGGTCACCCCCGCGCCGATCGGCGCCAGCTTAGCCGCCTCGCCTTCGCGGGTGAGACTGCTGTAAGGAATCTGCGAGATATAGCGCACCGGATTATTGTTGTGCTGCATCATCGCATAATCGCTGATCCGCTGCGTCGGCAGGTCGACCAGCCCGACCATCTCGCCCAGGAAATCGCGCCCGAACTCGTCGTTGAGCAGCGGGCGGAAGCGGTCGGCGCGCGGGTCGATCATCATCCAGTCGTTCGCGTCGTAAACCCCGGCGATGTGCGCAAAATCCTTGGCCATCGAGAAATAGACGAGCGCACCCGCGTCCATCATCTGGTCGCGCGTCCATCCGGCGACGCGCTTCCACAGCGCCACCGTCGCGACGCGGACCTTCTCGGTCAGATCCTCGAACGTGTCGGCCAGTTCGTCGGCCGAGCCCATGCCGACCGGCACAAAACCCTCCGACAAGGCATCGGACGTATAAAGCCCGACCCCGGTCAGTTTTTCGGCGGTAAATTCGGGACGCGATTCAAAGCTGCCCCAATCGTCCATCAGATAGAAATGGCACCCCGTCGCTTCCATCGTGACGGTCAGGTTGTTGTACGGAATGTCGCCCGCGATGCCGTCGAGCCACGGATAGTCGCCCTCGGCCAGATCGCTGAACTCGCGGATGATCAACTCGCGATCATCGTCCAGCTTGTACGGCCCATTGTTGTTGAGCGACACCCGGCTCTCGCACGACACCAGGAAGCCATATTGCGACACCGTGGCGAGGAACGCCTGTGCTGCCTTGTGCAGCCGGTCGCCCGCCTGACAGGCGTGCAGGTCGGCGTGGAAGCGCTGGACACGCCGCTCGGGCAGCAACTGCACCCGCTGCCCGAACTCGCGCGCATTGAGGTGCCCGTCCTCGCGCTGCTGCGCCAGTTTGAAGCGCCGCCAGAAGTCCATCACATAGGCCACGTCCTCAGCGCCGTCGGCGGGGTCGAGCATACCGAAGTTGATCAGCATCTCGCGGCCGAGCAGATAAAAGGTCGGCAGGCCCCAGCCCGGCAGATTGCCGAACTTGCCGCCCATCGCCCGCGCCCGGTCGCCGATTTCCTCGGCCGACATCTTCGCCTCGACCTTCCGCAGCAATTCGGGATAGCGATAATAGCAGCAAAGGTACGACAGCAGCATGTACGACGGCACCGGAAACAGTTTCGATTCCTGCACCGTCCGCGTCACGCACAGCCAATAGGTATCGTCGCCCAGCGTCTGGATCGCATTATTCGCTTCCAGCAATCGCGTGTAATTCAACATCACTCACCCCTTGCCCGGGTCTTTTCGTTCGCAGCGAAAGCCCTGATCGCACCGCCCGACTAGCACCCTTGACGCCAAAGTGAAAGAGTGTTTAGGCGAAATCGTCGAACGAAATCGAACTTTTTTTGACGTAAAGCTGTGACTGTTTTTTGCATATCCAGTTGATTAAATATGCTTATCGGACCCACGATTGCCGAGTGACGGAAATACGTCATGCAGGGAAACCTGCGGCTTTCGGCACAGCAAGGACCGGCATAGGCAGCCGAATCGAATGCCGACTATAACGCGGGGCGCCCGCATCAACGGCCCGGCCCACAACCAATCGGGGAGAAGAAGTCATGTCACCATCCAACCGTGCCCAAGAGATCGGCGAGCGCGTCGAAAGCTTTGTCCGCACCGTTGTCGCCCCCTATGAGCATGACCCGCGCCGCGATCATCATGGCGCGCCAACCGACGCGCTGGTCGACGAACTCAAGGAAAAGGCGCGCGCGGCGGGCGTGCTCACCCCACACATCCTGGCCGATGGCGATCATCTGACTCAGCTCGAGACCGCTTATGTGCTGCAAAAGACCGGCCTGTCGCCGCTCGGTCCGCTCGCATGCAACACCGGCGCACCCGACGAGGGCAATATGTATCTGCTTGGGCGTGTCGGCAGCCCCGACCTCAAGGCCCGCTTCCTCGATCCGCTGGTCGAGGGTCGCGCTCGCTCGGCCTTTTTCATGACCGAACCCGCCGACGAGGGCGGCGCAGGGTCGGACCCCTCGATGATGAAGACGACGTGCCGGCTCGACGGCAATCATTGGGTGGTGAACGGCCGCAAGGCGTTTATCACCGGCGCCGATGGCGCCAAAGTGGGCATCATCATGGCCAAGGCGGAGGATGTCGTCGAGGGCGGCGGCGCTTGCATGTTCCTGGTCGATCTGCCCGACCCCGCGATCCGCATTCAGCATGTGCCGAACACGATCGACAATTCGATGCCCGGCGGCCACGCCACCGTCGTCATCGACAATCTGCGCATCCCCGCCGACCAGATGCTGGGCGAAGCGGGCGAAGGGTTCAAATATGCGCAGGTCCGCCTGTCCCCGGCCCGCCTGTCGCACTGCATGCGCTGGCTTGGCGCGTGCATCCGCGCAAACGAGATCGCGACCGACTATGCGAACCGCCGCACGGCGTTTGGCAAACCGCTCATCGACCATGAGGGCGTCGGCTTCATGCTCGCCGAAAATCTCATCGACCTGAAGCAGGCCGAACTGATGATCGACTGGTGCGCCGCGATTCTCGACACCGGCGCGCTCGGGACCGCCGAAAGCTCGATGGCCAAGGTCGCGGTGTCGGAGGCGCTGATGCGCATCGCCGATCGCTGCGTTCAGGTGATGGGCGGCACCGGGGTCACCGACGCGACGATCGTCGAACAGGTGTTCCGCGAAATCCGGGCCTTCCGCATCTACGACGGGCCGACCGAGGTCCATAAATGGAGCCTCGCGAAAAAGATCAAGCGCGACTGGAAGAACGCACAGTCATGAGCGCGCTGGCGCAGGATGCGAATGCGGGCACCACCGCGGTGCGTGATGCCTATCGCTTCGACGAAGCCGCGCTCGGGCGCTGGATGACCGAGCATGTCGACGGTTTTGCCGGGCCGCTCCGCGTCGAGCAGTTCAAGGGCGGCCAGTCGAACCCGACGTACAAGCTCGTCACGCCGACCGCTGCCTATGTCCTCCGCCGCAAGCCGCCGGGTCAGGTGCTCACCGGCGCCCACGCGGTCGACCGCGAGGCGCGCGTCCTGACCGCGCTGGGCCAGACCGGCTTTCCCGTCGCGCATATCCACGGACTGTGCACCGACGACCAGGTCATCGGCAGTTGGTTCTATGTGATGGAGATGGTCGAAGGGCGGATCTTCTGGGACGCGACCTTTCCCGATGTCGACCGGAGCCAGCGACCGGCCTATTTCGATGCGATGAACGGGGCGATCGCGCAGCTTCACGGCATCGACTATGACGCTCTGGGGCTTGGCGACTATGGCAAGCCGGGCAATTATTTCGCGCGCCAGATCGGGCGCTGGTCGCGGCAATATCTGGAGGATGCCGACGCCGGGCGCGACCCCGCGATGGACGCGCTCGTCGAATGGCTGCCCACCAATATTCCAAGCGGCGACGAGAGCAGCATCGTCCACGGCGATTTTCGCTGCGACAACATGATCTTTCACCCCACCGAGCCGCGGGTCATCGCGGTGCTCGACTGGGAACTCTCGACCCTCGGCCATCCGCTCGCCGATTTCGCCTATCATGCGATGATGTACCAGATGCCGCCGCACATCGTCGCGGGCCTGGCGGGCGCCGATCTTGCGGCGCTGAACATTCCGGCGGAGGCCGACTATGTCGCGGCTTATTGTCGGCGGACGGGGCGCAGCAGCATCGACAACTGGGATTTCTACATCGCCTTCAACTATTTCCGCCTCGCAGCGATCTTCCACGGCATCAAAGGCCGCGTCATCCGCGGTACCGCCGCGTCGGCGCACGCCCGCGAACGCGCGCAAAGCTTTCCAACGCTGGCGAATTTGGCCCAGCTTGCGATGAAGAACTGCTGCTGAGCAGGAGGCTGGGTCGGCGATCGAAGCGAACGCAGGAACACCCTGCTCCCGAGCGGGAGCGCGATTGCGCCCGTTGGGCAGGACAAACATGCGCGTTTCAAATGGTTGGAGGCCCGAGCCGGAATCGAACCGGCGTGCGCGGATTTGCAGTCCGCTGCGTCACCACTCCGCCATCGGGCCTCATGCCAAATTGCCGCATCCTGGGGGATGGGCCGGGTGTTGGACGGCGCCGCTAGTGAGGGGGTTTCGCCGCCTTGTCAAGGATTCGGCTGTGGGCGGCCGCGTTCCTGTGATGCGGGGTTGGCGGCACCGGCGTTGCCAGCTATGCGCGTCTAAGCGGGCAAAAGCTGTATTACTATTGCAATACAGCATGGGTTGGGCTAGAGCTGCCCCGCACAGGTTCATGATCGCAGGGAATCGGAAGAGGCTGATGGCGACCAAGTTTAGCGAAATCACCGCGGCGGACATGCGTTCTGCCATGATCGACAGCCAGCTGCGCACCAACGACGTCATCGACGCGGCCGTGGTCGGCGCGATGGCGGTGGTGCCGCGCGAGGCGCATGTTCCCGCGCATCTGGCCAGCGTCGCCTATATGGACCGCGCAATCCCGCTGGGGCACGGCCGCGCGCTCAACGCGCCGCTGGTCACCGGTCGCATGCTGGTTGCCGCGGCGATCCGCCCCGGCCTGCGCGTGCTGCTGGTCGGCAGCGCGACCGGCTATACCGCCGCGCTGCTGTCGCGGCTCGGCGCCGAAGTGCATGCGGTCGAGGATCAGGCCGAGCTGATGGCGATCGCGCAAGCCGCGAACGGCGATGCAAACATCCATTGGGTCGCCGGACCGTTGACCGACGGTGCGCCGGGCGCCGCGCCGTTCGACCGCATCCTTGTCGAAGGCGCGATCGAAACGCTGCCCGACGCGCTCGCCGCGCAGCTGATCGAGGGCGGCCGCCTGGTCGCCGCACGGCCCGATGGCGCGGTCACCCGGCTGGTTCAGGGGGTGAAGGCCGGTGGTTCGATCCCGCTGCGCAGCTTTGCCGACATGGACGTCGCCCCGCTGCCCGGCTTTTCCGTCCCCGCGGGCTTCCAGTTCTAAAAGCCACATCCCTCCTTGTTTCAGGCTGACATGACGATGCTCGATACCGATAAGAAACGGCCTCTTCCTCGCGCCCGCTGGCTTGCCGGCCTGGCCGTCGGCGCCCTGACGCTGTCGTCGGCGGCGCATGCCGAAACGCTGCAGGAAGCGCTGGCGAAAGCGTATGAAAACAACCCGACGCTGACGGCGGCGCGCGCCGGCCAGCGCGCCAATGACGAAAATGTCCCGATCCAGAAATCGGGCGGGCTGCCCAACGTCGGGGTCGGGGTCGATTATCAGGAAAATCTTGTCCTGCCCGGCAACAGCTTTTTCTCGCCCAAACGCTTCGTCAGCGTCGGCGGCCAGCTGTCGGTGCCGATCTATCAGGGCGGCGCCGTGCGCAACGCGGTCAAGGCCGCCAAATTTCGCGTCGAGGCGGGTCAGGCAGATCTGCGCGCGACCGAGGCGAGCATTTTTTCGCAGACCGTCGGCGCCTATATGGACGTCATCCGCGATCAGGCGATCGTCCAGCTGAATCAAAAGAATGTCGCGGTGCTGCGCACGAATTTGCAGGCGACAAGCGACCGGTTCGAAATCGGCGATCTGACGCGCACCGACGTCGCGCAGTCGGAGGCGCGGCTCGCGCTCGCCGAGGGCGATCTGCGGACCGCCGAGGCGAACCTGATCGCCAGCCGCGAATCCTATGTCCGGCTGGTCGGCGACGCCCCGGTCGACCTGGAGCAGCCACCGCAGCTGCCGAACCTGCCCGCCTCGCCCGACGAAGCGGTGGCGATCGCGCTGGCCAGCAACCCCGACATCGAGGCCGCGAACCAGCTGGTCAGTGCCAGCCGCGCCGACATCGGCGTCGCGCGCGCCGGTCGTCTGCCCAGACTGTCGGCGAGCAGCGGCGCCGGCTATAACAACAACCTGAATTCGGTGAACGATCCGACATCGGAAAATACGACGAAGAGCGCTTCGGCCGGGCTGTCGCTGACGATCCCTATCTTTCAGGGCGGCCGCCCGTCCGCGCAGGTGCGTCAGGCGCAGTCGCGGACCAGCCAGGCGATCGAAAATTATGTCGAGGTCGAACGCAGCGTGATCGCCCAGACCCGCGGCGCCTATGCCGCGTGGCAGGCGAACGAGCGAATCATCGCCGCAACGCAGCAGGCGGTGAGCGCCAACGGCCTGTCGCTGGAGGGGGTGCGCGCCGAAAACAGCGTCGGCACCCGCTCGATCCTCGATATCCTGAATGCCGAGCAGGAGTATCTGAACACCCAGGTCCAGCTGGTGTCGGCGCAGCGCAATTCCTATGTCGCCGCCTTCTCCGTGCTCGCCGCAATGGGCAAGGCCGAAGCGCGCGATCTGGGGATCGAGGGCGGCGCGCTTTATGATCCCGAGGTCAATTACAACCGCGTCAATGGCCAGATCTTTGACTGGGCCGACGACCCGGCGCCCCAGCAGCAGGCGACCGATACGCGCAACGTCCCGGCGGCAACCGCCAGCGTTCCGGTCGGCCCGCCCGCCCCGCCGCGACAATAAGGCTTGGCAAAACGCACCCCAAATCGGTAAGAGCATAGTTAACCATCCGGTAATCGCGATGGTTTAGGGGGTTGGTCATGGGCGATATGTCGCGGGAACCATCGATGGAAGATATTTTGTCGTCGATCAGGCGCGTCATCGCACGCGATGAAGCCCCCGGTACGGCGCGCGAAATCACGCCCGCCATCGCCGAAGACATTCTCGACCTGCACGACGAAGAAGATGACGACGGCGAAGCCGCGCCCACGGCCGACGAACTGGTGTCCGAAGCCAGCGCCGATGCGGCGCGCCAGTCGCTCGACGCCTTGACCGCCGCGATCGCACCCGCCGTTGCCGCCGCGACGGTTGCGGCGCCTGCCGCTGCGGGCCGTACGATGGAGGACGTCGTGCTCGACGCGCTGCGTCCGATGCTGAAAGACTGGCTCGACGCCAACCTGCCGACGCTGGTCGAGGCGATGGTCGCCAAGGAAATCAGCCGGATTACCGGGCGGCGGATTTAGCACCTTCTTCCCCTTCCCCATTGATGGGGGAAGGATACGTAGCCTTGCCGCGGTGCGGCTAGGCGAAGTTGGATGGGGGTGAGGGCGCATCCATGCTCCGTCGCCTCAGGACGACACCACACCCCATCCGCTGCGACTAAGCCAGCAAGCTGGCAAGTCTCGCTGCCTCCCCCATCAAGGGGGAGGATTCGGCTATCCCGCCCAATCCTCGAGCAAATATCTTGCGATCGCCAGCGGCGGCGGTGCCAGGAACGGCGCGCCCATGTCGCCCGCGAGCGCGGCGCGCACGTCGGCCCGGTCGACCCACATCGCCGCCTCGATCTCGGTCGTATCGAGGGTCAGTGCAGGGTCGCTTGTAACCGCGCGGCACCCGATCATCAGCGATGACGGAAAGGGCCAGGGCTGGCTCGCCACATAGGTTACGTCGGACACGCGAATCCCCGCTTCCTCGAACAATTCGCGCGCCACCGCCTCCTCCAGCGATTCGCCGGGCTCGACGAACCCGGCCAGCGCGGAGAAGAATCCCGGCGGAAAACCGCCCTGCCGCCCGACCAGCACGCGCCCGTCGCATTCGGCGAGCATGATGACGACCGGATCGACGCGCGGGAAATGTTCGGCGTTGCAGTTGCCGCAACGCCGTCCCCAACCGGCGCGGAACACCGCCGTCGGCGTGCCGCACACCGCGCAAAAAAGATGCCGTGCGTGCCAGTCGACCAGGCTGCGCGCGCCGCCGTAAAGCGCCGCCTCGTCGCCCGACAGCAGGGGCAGCAGGCGCATGACGGTGCGCGAGCGCGCATCGATCGGCGCCCCCGCGGGCGCTTCGCGAACAAAATGCGGGACACCGGCATCGTCGAGGCCGAGCAGCAGCAGCGCCCGATCATCGGCAGGGTCGAGCGCCTCCCAGCGCAGCCCGCCGCCCTCGCCCGGCACAAAGTCGATCCCGTCGAGCGTCAGGCAGCGCGCCCGCGGATCCGCCGCCGCGGCGGCAAAGCCGGCGGTGTCGCTGCGCAACGGGTCGGCGCGGTCGAGCCGCGCGCCGGTGAAGCCCAGCGGCAGGGGCATCAGGCCAGCACATCCTTGAAAAAGGTCTCGCCGAATTTCTCCTGAAACGGCAGCGCGTTCGAGGGCATATATTGCGCATAGGCCGCGGCCCGATAACCGAGCCCGCGGTGGACAAAACCGATCGTCCCCGCGGCCCCCGCCCAGCCGAAGGCGCCCTCGCCCCCCGGCGACGACGGCAATGACACGCGGCCGCCGGCGCCAAAGCCCTGGCCGTCGATGAACGTGCCCTTGCGATCGACGCTGTCGGCGATCAGGTTCGACATCGCGAGCCGCGCGGTTTCGACCTTCATCACGCGTTTCCCGCCGGTCGCGCCTTCACCGAGCAGCATGGCGAGGAAGCGGTCGTAATCGCGCGCGCTCGACACCAGCCCCCCGCCGCCGAACGGATAGGGCGGCGGGTCGAGATAGATCGAACTGGTCGCGGGATCGAAGGGGATCAGCGCGCCGCCATAGGGGGCATAGTTGGTCGTGAACCGCCCGACATCCTTCGCGCCGACCATGAAGCTGGTGCTCGTCATGCCGAGCGGATCGAACAGCCGCGCTTTCAGGAATGCGTCGAACGGCTGCCCCGATACGACCTCGATCACCCGGCCGAGCAGGTCGAGGCTGATCGAATAGCTCCATTTGGTGCCGGGCTCATAGACCAAAGGCAGCGTCGCGAGCCGGTCGGCCATCGCCGCCAGACTGGGCGCGGCCTTCACATCGGCAAAGCCCGGCAGCGCCATCCGGCTCGCCTGCCCGCCGACAATCCCGGCATCGTCATAGGCCTTTTTGATCGGGCCTTTCTGAATGATATTATAGCCAAGCCCGGCGGTGTGGGTGAGCAGGTGGCGCACCGTGACCTGGGTTTTGGCGGGGCGCAGGTCGGTGATCGACCCGTCGGGGGTGTTCTGCACCTGCATTTTGGCAAAAGCGGGCAGGAAGTCGGCAATCGGCTGGTCGAGCGTCATCTTGCCATCTTCGATCAACAGCATCGCGGCGATGCCGGTGACCGGCTTGGTCATCGAATAGAGCCGCCAGAGCGTGTCGGGACCGACCGGCACCGCATCGCTGATCGATTGCACCCCGGCCCCGAAATAGTCGGCCGACGCCTGCCCCTTGCCGATCGCGGCCAGCGTGCCGGCGAGTTCGCGGCGGTCGACAAAGCCTTTGATGAACGCGTGGGTCGCGGGGTAAAGCTGTGCCCCGCTGTCCTTCCACGCGAATGCGGCGCGCGGCAGCAGCGCGGCCGTGCCGCCCAGCGCCAGCCCGCCGAGCAGCGCGCGGCGCGAAACCATCATGTTCATGCATCTCTCTCCAGCATCTTGTCGATCAGCTTGCGATAGAGCGTCGGCAGCCCCGCCGCGTCAAGGTCCGATATCGGCCACCATTCGCCTTCCGCTGCGGCATCGTCGCTTTCGGGAGAAGCTTCGCGGCGCACCATATTCAGCGTCAGGTCGAAATGGGTGAAGCCATGATCGACCTGGGCGATGCCCGACTCGGTTGGCCGCACATCGCTCCAGTCACCGCCCGGCAGCGCGCGCATCCCGCCGAGCATGCCTTTGGCGGGGCGGCGGACGAGCCAGACCCGTCCCTCGCGCTCGATCCAGTGCGCCAGCCCGTGGCGATGCGGCTTGGCCCTCTTCGGCGGCTTTACGGGCAGCCGTTCGATATCGGAGCGTGTGCGCGCGCGGCAATCGGCCATCAGCGGACAGATCGCGCAGGCGGGGCGGCGCGGGGTGCAGATGGTGGCCCCCAGATCCATCAGCGCCTGCGCAAAATCGCCCGGGCGATCCGCAGGAACGAGCGGCGCCAGCGCGGCGCGAATCTCGCGCTTGGCCAGCGGCAGCGGGGTTTCGATCAGGCGGTGGCGCGCGATGACTCGCTCGATATTGGCATCGACGACCACCGCCGGACGACCAAAGGCGATCGCCGCGACCGATGCCGCGGTATAGTCGCCGATCCCCGGCAGCGTCCGCAAGGCCGCCTCGCTATCGGGAAAGCGCCCGCCATGATCGCGCACGACCGCGCGCGCGCAGGCGAGCAGGTTGCGGGCGCGGGCATAATAGCCCAGCCCCGCCCACGCGGCCATGACATCGGCGTCATCCGCCGCCGCCAGATCGGCAACCGTCGGCCAGCGCGCCGTGAACCGCGCGAAATAGCCCGCGACCGCCGCGACCGTCGTCTGCTGGAGCATCACCTCGGCCAGCCAGATGCGATAGGGATCGGGCACCGCGTCGCTGCCCGGCGCGATCCGCCACGGCAGCACCCGCGCCGAGGCGTCATACCATGTCAGCAGCCGCGCGGCGAAATCGCGCGCGATGCCCACATCAATGTCGGAAGTCTGGACGCTCACCCCCCGCCTATGGCATGGCACCCGCGATGACGAAAGACAGCGGCGATGGCCCGCCCGCCAAAAAGGCGGCAGCGAAAGCGGGGGCAAAAAAGCCCAAAGCGCCGGTGCGCGTTTACGAACGACCGCGCGGCGGCGAGGCACGGATGATTTCCGACCTTGTCCCCGAAATCGGCCGCGCCGCCTTTCGCAAATTCGGCTTCATTCAAAGCTCGGTGGTCAGCCGCTGGCGCGAAATTGTCGGCGACCGGCTGGCCGACGTCACCCAGCCCGCGATGATCCGCTTTCCGGTCGGCGCAAAGGCGGGCGGCACGCTGCACCTGACGATCAGCGGCGCCCACGCCCCGATGCTCCAGCATGTCGCGCCCGACATCATCGCCGCGGTCAACCGCTTCTTCGGCTATGCCGCGGTTGCGCAGGTCCGCATGACGCACGGCCAGGTCACCCCCGCCGCGCCCGTTCAGCCGCCAGCCATGCTGAAACCCGTACCCGCCGAGCTGGGGGACAGTTTGCGCGACATTGGCGACCCGGAACTGCGCACCGTGCTCGAACGCATGGCGTCGGGGCTGGCCGCCGCGCCCAAACTTCCCCGGATTAGTTGAAGGACCCGAAACGATGTCCGTTTTTGACGACCCCCTTGTCGATCGCCGCACCGCCGTCCTCGCCCTGTCCGGCGCCGCGCTGACATTGCTCGCCGCGACCCCCGCCAAACCCGCGCTGTGGTCGTCGACCGTAACGACCAGTTCGATCGGCGCCCATGTCGTCGGCAACCCGGCCGCCAAGGTCAGGCTGGTCGAATATTTCAGCTATACCTGCCACGTCTGCGCCGATTTCGCGAAGCTGGGGTCGGCGCCGCTCAAGACGCAATATATCGACCGCGGGCTCGTGCAGTTCGAATATCGCAACCTGGTGCGCGACCCGGTCGATATGACCGCGGCCTTGCTCGCACGCTGCGGCGGTCCTGCCGCCTTTGCGCGCAATCATCAGGCGATTTTTGCCGCTTTCCCGGTCTGGATCGCCAAGGTGACAAAGGCCACCGACGCCCAGAAGACGAGCTGGTTCGAGGGCACCACCGCCCAGCGCGCGCGCAAGATCGCCGCCGACACCGGACTCGCCGCGCTGATGCGCGCGCGCGGCTATACACAGGCGCAGCTTGACGCCGCGCTCGACAGCGAGGTCGCACAGGCCGAATTGACCGCAATGACCAATATCGGACGCGGTGCCGATCGCGTCGGTGGCACTCCGACCTTTTTCGTCAACGGGCGCAACGCCGAAGTCACCGACTGGCCCGCGCTCAAATCGAAACTCGACCTCGCGATCAAGGGATCGTAAAAGCCTCGCCAAAATTGTTTCCGGAGATCATCAGATTATGACCGCATCGCTTCGTATCGCCCTATTGTCCTCGCTCGGTGCAGTGGCGCTTGCCGGTTGCGGCGGCGGTGCCAGCGACACCGCCAAGGAACAGGATGTCGTCGCCAAGGTAGCGGCCCCTGCCGGCAAGAGCTGGTCGCAAGTCGTCAGCTTCGATGGCGACGGCGTCGTGATGGGCAACCCCGAAGCCCCCATCAAACTTGAGGAATTCGGCGCCTTCACCTGCGGCCATTGCGCCCAGTTCACCAAGGATTCGCACGAAGAGCTGAAACGCGACTTCGTCGACACGGGCCGCGTTTCGTACAAGCTGACCCCGTTCATGCTGCATCCGGTCGACGCGATCGCCGGGGCGATCGTCAAATGCACCGGCCCCGATCGTTTCTTCCCGCTCGCCGATGCGACCTTCCTCGAGCATGAGGCGTTCATCGCCGGGGCGCAAAAGCCGCAGCCGGGGATCGAGGCGGCGATGCAGCTGCCCCCCGAACAGCGTTTCACCGCGCTGGCCAAGGGCTGGGGCATCGATCAATTCTACCAGCAGCGCGGCATCCCGGCGGCGACGATCCAGGCGTGCCTGAGCAAGGTCGACAATGTCTCGGCGATCGAAAAGGGCACCAACGCCGGGGTCGAAAAATATCAGATCACCGGCACGCCGACCTTCGTCATCAACGGCCAGGTCGCCGAAGGTATCGCCGCTTGGGGCCCGCTGCGTGATCGCCTGCGCACGATGGGCGCGCGCTGATCTGTTACAGCGCCCCCGCGTAGGCGGGGGCGACGCAATGAGAGCCCTTGCGACTCCCCCGCCCGCGCGGCATGACGGCTGACAGGGGGATATGTGACAGCAGCGTTGCAACATCCGCGATTCGACGATCTGCACGGGGCGCCTCCGTGCAGATAAAACGCCTGCGCCTGACCGGTTTCAAATCTTTCGTCGAACCCACCGAACTGCGCATCGAGCCCGGGCTGACCGGTGTTGTCGGCCCCAATGGCTGCGGCAAGTCGAACCTGCTCGAGGCGATCCGCTGGGTGATGGGCGAATCCTCCCCAAAATCGATGCGCGGCGGCGGGATGGAGGATGTCATCTTTGCCGGCACGGCATCACGCCCGGCGCGCGATTTTGCCGAGGTCGCGCTGCATTGCGACACCGAAGGCGCGCTGGTCGCGGGCCTTTCCGACGGCGAGGATGGCGACGATCTGGAGGTTATCCGCCGCATCGAGCGCGGTGCGGGCAGCGCCTATCGCGCCAACGGCCGCGACGTGCGCGCCAAGGATGTCGCGCTGATCTTTGCCGACGCCGCGACCGGCGCGCACAGCCCGGCGCTGGTCAGCCAGGGCAAGATCGCCAATGTCATCGCCGCCAAACCGACCGATCGCCGCGCGATGCTGGAGGAAGCTGCGGGCATCGCCGGGCTGCACGTCCGCCGCAAGGACGCCGAGCAGAAATTGCGCGCGACCGAAACCAACCTGACCCGCCTGTCCGAAATCACTGCCGACATGGAGGTGCGCGCCAACGCCCTGCGGCGGCAGGCGCGCGCCGCGGAGAAATACAAGAAGCTGAGCGACGAGATCCGCATCGCCGAAGGGCGGCTGATCTATGCCCGCTGGCGCGATGCCGCCGCCGCCGCCGATCAGGCGCGCCGCGACGCCGATGCCGCCGAGGCGGCGGTCAGGACCGCGCAGCACGAACTGGAAACCGTTTCCGCCGCGCAGACCGAGGTCGCCACCCGCGTCGCCGCGGCGCGGCACGATGCGCAGGCACAGCGCGACGCCCTCGCCGAAGCGACCGCGACGCAGGTCCGGCTCCAGGGCGAGGAGCGCGCCGCGCTGCAACGGCTGGAAGATCTGGCGGCTCAGCAGGCGCGGCTGGCCGACGACCGCGCGCGCGAAGGCGAATTTGCCCGCGAAGCGCATGGCGCGCTGACCGACCTCGACGCCGAGAACAAGTCATTGGCGCACGACATCGCGGGCCATGATGCCGGCAAGGCGGCGCTCGCCGAAGCCAATCTGGCGGCGCAGGCGCGGCTGCGCGACGCCGAGGTTGCGCTGGCGCAGGCGCGCGCCAAAGCGGCGAGCGAAGCCGCCGATCGGCGAATCGCGGTATCGGCGCTGGACGGCGCCGCGGCGGCGGTGCGCCGGATCGACGCCGACAAGGCGCGCGTCGATGCGGAAATCGCGGCGCTGGGCGACAGCGCGGCGCTGGCGGCGACCCACAGCGACAGCCTGAAGGGCGCCGAAGCTGCCGAAGCGGCGATTGCCGCCGCAGAAGCCGGGTTAAACAATGCCGAAGCGGATCGCGAAGCGACCGCCGCCCAGCTCGCCGAAGTCGAAGCGAGGCTGGCCGAAGCGCGCACCGCGCTGGCGGCGCTGGATGGCGAAGCCGCGACGCTCGAACGCGCGCTGGCCGCCGGGCGCCGCGACGAAGATCGCGTCCTCGACCAGCTGCGTGTCACGCCGGGTTATGAAGCCGCCCTCGCCGCGGCCCTGGGTGACGATCTCGACGCCGGAACCAACCGCGACGCGGCGCGCAGTTGGAGCGGCGCCGATGCCCGACCGGGCGATCCCGCGCTCCCCGGCGGCCTCCGACCGCTGTCGCAGTTCGTCCAGGCGCCGCCCGCGCTCGCCCGCCGTCTGGCGCAGGTCGCGGTTACCGAAACCGATGACGGCCAGCCGCTTGCCGTCGGCCAGCGGCTCGTCACCCGGGACGGCGTGATGCGCCGCTGGGACGGCTTTGTCGCGCGCGGCGACGGCGCCACCGCGACCGAGCGCCTGCAACGCCAGAACCGCCTCGACGCGCTGGCGGCGCAACGCCCGCAGGTCGAATTGGGGGTGCAGGATCTGCGCGACCGCCGCGACGCCGCCGCGGCGCAGGCGGCCGCATCGACCGAGGCCGCGGCCGCCGCGCGCCGCGCGCTCGCGCAGGCCGACGAGGCGCGCCGCACCGCGCTGCGCGCCGCCGACCAGGCGCAGGCCGCGCTCGATCGCCACCGCGACGCCGCGGCGCTGTTCGACCGCCGCCTGACCGAAATTGCCGACGCGGCCAGGGAAGCCGCCGACGCGCTCACCGCACAGGAAGCGGCGCTGGCGGCGCTGCCCGACGACAGCATCGCGCGCGCCGCGCTCGACGCCGAGGAACAGGCCGCAGAGCGCGCGCGCGCCGATGCCAACGCGGCGCGCGATGTCCTCGCGGCACACGAACGCACCCTCGCGGCGCTCAGCGAACGCCAGGCGGTGGTGACCGCCGAAATCAAGAGCTGGAAAGCCCGCGCCGGCGAAGCGGCGCGGCGGGTGACCGAGATGGACAAGCGCGCCGACGCGCTGGCCGCCGAGGCCGCCAAGCTTGCCGATGCGCCTGCGAAGCTTGCCGAACAGCGCACCGCCGCAGAAGCATGGCAAGCGGCGCTGCGCGACAAGGTCGCAGCCGCCGAAGCGCAGGAACGCGCCGCCGAAGCCGCACTGCGCGAGGCCGAAGCCGCACTGAATGCGATTCGTGAGCGCGTTGCCGCAGCGCGCGAGACCCGCGCAGGCGCAATCGCCCGCTCTGAAAATGCCGAGCTGCGCCGCGTCGAAATGGGCCGCCTGTCGGGCGAGCGTTTCGAATGTCCACCGCCGCTGCTGCCGCAAAAGGCCGGCTTCGACAGCGAAAGCGTCCGTGACGCGGGTGCCGAATCGGCGCACCACGACCGGCTGATCGGCGATCGCGAACGGCTCGGCCCGGTCAATCTTGTCGCCGCTGACGAGCTGATCGAACTCGACACCGAACGCGAAAGAAGCGCCGCCGAGATCGAGGAATTGACGCAGGCGGTCCACCGCCTGCGCGGGTCGATCGGCAATCTGAACCGCGAGGGGCGCGTCCGCCTGCTCGCCGCGTTCGAAACGGTGAACGGCCATTTCCAGCGGCTGTTCACGACGCTGTTCGACGGCGGTCAGGCGCATCTGGAACTCGTCGATTCGGACGATCCGCTCGAGGCGGGGCTGGAGATCATGGCGCAGCCGCCGGGCAAGCGGCTCGGCACATTGACCTTGCTGTCGGGCGGCGAGCAGGCGCTGACCGCGGTCGCGCTGATCTTTGGCCTGTTCCTCACCAATCCGGCGCCGATCTGCGTCCTCGACGAAGTCGACGCGCCATTGGACGACGCCAATATCGAACGATTCTGCGACCTGCTCGACCGCATGACGCGCGAAACCAACACCCGTTATCTGATCGTCACCCACAATGCGGTGACGATGGCGCGGATGCACCGCCTGTTCGGGGTGACAATGATCGAAAAGGGCGTCAGCCGCCTGGTGTCGGTCGATCTGGGCGCCGCCGAGGAATTGCTGGCGGCGGAATAGGGTTGACCAATTATTGTAGTTACGATAATAAGATTACCTCTGAAGCACCACGAAGCACCACGAAGAAACCCTGCCACGGAGACAGCAAATGGAACATGATAATCCGCTGCGTCTTCGACGCGGCACCACAAAAGGGAATCCGAAATGGATGTCAGTTTCGATGAGGCCAAGCGGAAGTTAACGCTTGAAAAAAGAGGTTTGGATTTTCGGGATGCGCCTCGAGTTTTTGAAGGTCCGCATTTTGATGTGATAGACGACAGCCAAGATTACGGCGAGTTGCGTATTCTGACTTATGGCGAACTGGACGGTCGATCCGTCACCGTCGTTTGGACAGAGCGCGACAAAACCCGCCGGATTATATCGATGAGACATGTTCATGCAGAAGAAATTGAACGACGCCGAAGAACCTTGGATTGATCCCGATGACGCGCCTGAGTGGACTGAGGAGATGTTCCGTCGGGCTGCCATCTATCATGGTGACAAGCTCATCCGGCCTGCCAGCGGGACACTCACCAAACCCGGCCGCCCCAAATCCGCCGACCCGAAACAGCAGGTAACGCTGCGCCTCGACAGCATCGTTCTCGACAAATTCCGTGCGATGGGGCCGCGCTGGCAGAGCCGTATCAACGCCGAATTGCGCAAGGCGCTGGGCCTTTAAGGCGCCATCCCCACCACCAGCATCGCCGCGAACACCAGCAACCCCGCAAAACGATTGCTGCGGAATTTCGCCAGCGCGTCCTCGCCATTGGAGGGTTCCAGCGTCACCACCTGCCCGGTGAAATGCACGGCCACGGGGAGCAACGCGATCAGCACCAGCGGATCGGGGCGCACTGTCCACAGCGCGCCGCCCCAGCCGGCGAGCGCAAATCCGTAGCACAGCGCGACCCCGCCCTTCACATGGCGCCCCATCGCGCGCGCGCTCGATTTGACCCCGACCAGCATATCGTCCTCGATGTCCTGCAGCGCATAGACGGTGTCGTAGCCGATCACCCACGCGATGCAGCCGGCGTAAAGCAGCGGCAGCGCCAATCCGCCTCCGCCGCCGACCGCGACCCAGGCGACGAGCGCCCCCCAGCTGAACACCAGCCCCAGCCACGCCTGCGGCCACCAGGTGATGCGTTTCATGAACGGATAGCCTGCGACCAGGATCAAGCTGGCGAGCGCGACGATCTGCGCCGCGCGCGGCAACTGGAGCAGCACCAGCAGGCCGACGAGCGAAAGCAACACCGCCCATAGCACAGCATTGCGAACCGACACGACGCCGCTCGCGACCGGCCGCGATGCGGTGCGCGCCACCTGCGCGTCGAGGTCGCGGTCGACGATGTCGTTATAGACGCAGCCCGCGCCGCGCATCGCGATCGCACCGAGCAACAGCCACAGGAACAATGGCCAATGGCTGATCGCCCCGCCGCCAAGCGCCAGCCCGAACCCGCAGGGCCAGAACAGCAGCCACCAGCCGATCGGCCGGTCGAACCGCGCGAGCAGCGCATAAGGCCGCGCCGCCGCGGGCAGCAGCGCCACAAAACCACGCAGCTGGCTGTCGGGAGGGTGGGCGGCGGTCATCGGCATCGCGCGTGTAGCAGCCGCCGCGCCGGGGATAAACGGTTATTGAACGGCGCGACGCGCGATCAGGTGCAACTGGAAACCGTCACCGTCGGCGAAGGATTATAGGTGCCCGACCCGTTGTTGCCGTGCAGGTCACGGCCTTCGCGGATATTGAACGCCGCGGTTTCGCGGATCCGCTTGGTCTGGAACCATTTGCCCCACAGGATCGACTTATAGTCATAGCTGACCTCGACAAACATCACCGCGGTGCCGGCCGAGGCGGTGACCTGGCGGCCCGCCGGACCCATGCCCGCAAACCCGGTCCCCGTCGCGCCGGTTCCCTGCGGACCATAGGCCGAAGCGACGGGAAGGTCGCCGTAACAGCGTTGCCAGTGGATCCATTGCCCGCCGTCGGCATTGCGTTCGAGGCTGGACAGGATCACCCGCCCATTGGCCTTGAAATTCATCCCGCGCGCCTGCTCCTCGACGCCGACGAGCACTTCGTTGATGTCCAGTTCGCGCACGCGTGGCAGCGACAGGTTGCTGCCATAGGCGATACGCGCCGCGTTATCCGCCGCGCTCAGCCCGATCTGGCTGATGCGCGTCTGCGACAGCACCAGATTGGCATATTCGATACCGCCAAAGCCGATCATCGTCAGGATCGGCACGCAGAACGCGACTTCGATCATCACCACCGCGCCGCTGTCATGCGCCAGCCGCCGCGCCGCTGCACGGGTTCGCTGCAACGGACGCAGCACGCTTTGTTTCAGGAGCCCGATCATGTGCAGATCACCCTTCTCGTCGATGTCGCGGCGTTATAGGGCTGGTTGCGCAGCACCGTGGTCGCGTTCAGCGTCACCTGCTGCGACTGTCCCAGCATCGCCCACACGGGCAGCACGCGCGTGATGCGGAGCGAGGCGGTATAGACGACGATGTCTTCGGCGCCGCCATTGCCGGTCTGACCGCGGTCGGCATCCCAATTGCTGTTGCCGTTGACGTCCTCGAAACATTCGCCGCTGTCATATTGGCCATTGCCGTTCGCATCGGTAAAGGCTTCGGGATCGCCGACCTCGCTGTAACTGTCATACGCCTTGCGGGCGAAGGTCACCGTGCCCTTGGGGAACACGTTCAGCACCTGGTCGCGAACCTTGTTGTCGAGAATCGTCTGGTCGAGCGCGTTGCCCTCCAGCGTCGCAGCGCGCGCCGAGTTGCTGACGACGCCCTGCAACGTATTCTTGGCGTAAATTTGCCAGCTGTAGTCGAAAATCCCGGTGATGATCAGCAGGAACAACGGCGCCGTGAGCGCAAATTCGACGACCGCATTGCCCTGTTCGCTGCGGCGCAGGCGGCGGAAAAAGGACCGGCGCGTCATTGCGACAACCGCAGCTTGGAAATTTGCCGGGCGATCGCCTGGAAATTTTCGTTGAGCTGGGCGGCATTGTTCGCCTGATAGGCTTTGCCGGGCGTCGCGCAGTTGGTGAGCGAAGTGTTCAGCGACACGCCAAAGCTGACCACCCAGACGGTGATATTCTTTCCCTTTGCCCTTTCACACAGCTGTGCAAAGCGGTTGTTGTGACGCGTCGTGAGATCTGCGTCGCTGGTGCCACCCACGCGCTTGAACGTCCATTCATAGCCCTGGAAGCCCAAGTTGCCCATGTTCGGCGCCATGTCGCCGTCGGTCATGAACACGATGTGACGGCTGATCGGTCGGTTGTTCGGCGCGGTCGCATTTTCAGCGGCGAACATGCCGTCGCCGGACAGCAAGCGCACACCCCAGACCATGCCGGCGTCATGATAAGTGCCGCCAACCGGCTGAAGCGAATCGATGTAGCTGTTGAAACTTGAGCGGTCGGCCGCGGTGTGGGTGGTCAGCTTCATCGCGGGCACAGGACAAACGCCCCAGCCATTACTCCAATATTTGGAATAGCGCTGCCAGCTGCCGTTGGTGCTGTTATCTTTGGTCACGCTCGTATAGTTCACCGTCCGGGCGCTGGTCGTCGACGACGGCGTGCTGCCTGGACCGCTCGCGCGCGGAAACGATATTTCGGGGATGAGCAGTTTCCATTTGGTATCGTCGTCGCCTGTCGGCGCCGAGTCGACGTCCATGTCCAAAGCCGTGGATGGCGCCGTAGCATTCGCTGCGAATGCCGTTGTCTTGCGCTCGATCACGCAGCCACCCCAAGTCGCCGAATAGGCAGCTCCGAAGTCACCGGTGGTCGTTTCGATCGGGTTTCCGGCTTTTGCCGATGACACATCGAATGTGTAGTCGTCATAGATATAATTCTGCTGACGCTGTTCGGTCACCGTCTGAGCCTGCGTCTGAACATACTCCATCGTCCGCTGTTGTTCGCGACAGGTGTTCGGGCTGGTCGTCCACACATAACGATACTGAACATAACGATAGGGCTGATTCAGGTTCTGATTCGTCACGCGACTGTTGTCGCCCGTCGTCTGCCCCGTTTGAGCGGTCGTCGCCGAACCGAATGTCGTCGCGGTTGTGGCCGCCTTGGTCGTCGCAGGGCAAGTCGTTGAGTTTTTCCCCGTAATTGTCGCGCCATTGTTTGCCCAGTCGAGACCGGCGACCACATAAGGGGATCCATTGGTCGGCGAACCGTTGTTGACGGTCGTCTTGTTGATCCAGTTCGGGGCCTGCGCCGTGCGCGACGGCAGGCGCGTCGAATCCGACAGCCAGGACGGGTCCTTGGCATAAAGAATAGCGCCAACATTCGCGGACGAGCTGTATGGCACGACGCCGAATCGCAGGCGGCCATCGCCGACGTCGGCGGTGGTCAGCGTGTCGAAAAAGTCCATCGTCGCGTCTTTGAGCGCGGTGATGCGGTTGACCGAGTCGCCCGAATTGGTCTGTGCCATCGATCCGGTGACGTCGAGTACCATCATCACGTCGGCGTTGGATATTTCCAGCTTGGCGGTGCAATTCACCGCAAGGTCGAATTTCTTATAGTCGAAGATCTGCATCAGCGCCGTGGGCAACCTGGCGGTGGCGGTTCCCCGGACGTTCGACGTTCCTTCGGCCGCCGAGGAAAAGGTCACCGCGCTGCTGCCATAGGCGTCGCTGGCGAAGTTGTAATTGAACATCTTGTTCGCTTCGGCCTGCGCCGTCGACGAATAGGTGCCGCCCGACATCGCACGGCGTCCGGCGAGCACGCCGGCGTCGCATGCCTGTTGCAGGCGCAGCTGCGCCATATAGGCGCGCCCGACGTCGACGCCCGCGCCGACAAAGCCGATGATCGGCAGAATCGCTGCCGCGGTCAGGAACATTGCATTGCCGCGCTGGTCGCGCGACAGCCTGTTGGCGCCCTGCCGCAGCCGGGTGAATACGGTCCCTCGCATGGTCTAACCCCTCTTGGTCCAGACACGCGGCCCACTACAGATGCGTGGCTGGCATCCTTGCACTAGGGCCGAACTGCTTACCAAACCCCTAATCGCCGAACGGGCGATCCCTGCATCGGGCGGCCTTTTTGACCCGGATCGGGACAGATCGGCATGAAGCACGCAGCAGATGCGCAAAATATCGGCGTCTGCTATCGCCCGCCTTATGCCCGCGATTCCCGCCTGGCCGCCTGCCAGCACCCCCCGCCTGTTCGTCGATTTGCCGCTGGCAGCCGATACCGCGCCGATAATCGACGGCCCCGCCGCGCATTATCTGCTCAACGTCATGCGGCTGAAAGTCGGCGCACCGATCCTGCTGTTCGACAATCGCAGCGGCGAATGGCTGGCCAGCGTCGTCGATGCGGGCAAACGATCGCTGATGCTCCGCATTGAACGCCAGACCCGCGCGATCGAACAGGTGCCCGACCTGTGGCTGTGCTTTGCGCCGGTCAAGAAAGCGCGGCTCGACTGGATCATCGAAAAGGCGACCGAGCTGGGCGTTGCGCGGTTGCAGCCGGTGATCACCGAACGGACGATCGTCGAGCGCGTCAAGCGCGAGCGGCTGGAGGCGCAGATCATCGAGGCGTGCGAACAATGCGGACGCACCGCGCTGCCCACGCTGGGGGAGCCGGTCAAGCTGACGCAGCTGTTGTCCGAATGGCCCGCAGGCCGCGGGTTGCTGTTCGCCGACGAAGCGGGGGGCGTGCCGCTGGCCGCCGTCGCCGCTCCACCCCCGGCCGCGATCCTGGTCGGACCCGAAGGCGGATTTACCCCGCACGAGCGCGAGCTGTTGCTCGCCAACGCCGCGATCCGCCGGATCACGCTCGGCCCCCGTATCCTGCGCGCCGAAACCGCCGCGATCGCGGCCACCAGCCTGTGGATGGCACAGCACGGCGATTGGGCCAGCCCAGCCTGAACGGCGAAGCTGTGCCGTTGCTGGACAGATTTCCAGCCAAGCTCCCGATTTTAACCGCATATTAGCTATGCATGGGCATAGCGGCCCGATGCAACGGCAGGACCAGAGCCGATATTGCTGGCGTGGGGGCCAGCGCGCGCAGTTTGTACGAGCATGGTTGATGCTCGTCGGGCTGGCGCTGGCGCTCGCCACCAATCCGGCCGCGGCGCAGACCACCACAACCTATAGCAACACCACCACCGGGGCGATCAACAATGCGACCACCTGCGCCGCGCCGCTGGTCCGCAACTTCACCGTCGCGGGCAGCTTTACGGTCGGCGATGTCGATATCGGGATGCTGGCCACCCACACATGGCGCGGCGACATCCGCGTGACGCTGCAATCGCCGACCGGCACCCGGGTCCAGGTCGTCACGGGCGATTCCGACAATATCTCGGGCGACAATTTCAACGTCCGGCTGAACGATAGCGCTGTATTGCTGGTCAACACCGACGGCAACACCACCAACCACAGCACCACGGCGCCGCCTTATCAGAATGATTTTCGCCCCAACGCCGCATTGTCGGCATTCAGCGGTGAGAACAGCGCCGGGACATGGCGGCTCGAGATCTGCGACATCTTTCCATCGTCCGATAACGGCAACTTCACCCGCGCCGACCTGTATCTGACCAGTCTGCCGGCGATCTACGCCGATCTGTCGCTCACCAAGACTGTCAGCAGCGCCGCACCCGCCACCGGCGCCAGCATCAGCTATACATTGAATGTCACCAACGCCGCCGTATCGCCGACCACCGCGACCGGCGTCACGGTGCAGGACACGCTGCCCGCGGGCTTTACCTTTACCAGTGCGGCGGGTTTCGGCAGTTACAACAGCGTCACCGGGGTCTGGACCGTCGGCAACATTCCGCCCAACACGACGCGCAGCCTGACGATCAACGGCACCGTCGCCGCCACGGCGGGGGCCACCATAATCAACGTCGCAGAGGTCAGCGCCTCGTCGGTGCTGGATTTCGATTCGACCCCGGACAATGGCGCCGCGGGCGAGGATGATTATGCCGCCGCCAGCTTCACCGTGGCGGGTACGCGCGTCGCCGGGACGCCGCCGACGCTGGTTTGTCCGGTCGGCACCACGATCCACGACTGGGATGGCGTCGGCTGGACGGCGGGGACGACCAGCAGCAGCCATGTCCTTGCCGCGATCGGCACGATGAATTTCAACATCGGGATCAGCGGCGGCGTGTTCCTGAACAACGCGACCTATGGCGGCCAGTCGCCGACGCGGCAGAATGTCGTCACCGGCGGCTTTACGCCAGCGCAATTCTCGATTTTTCAGATCGTCGACATGACAAGCCAGGCAGGCAGCGTCACCAGCACCTTTACATTGCCGACCGCGGTTCCGGGCGCCCAGTTCCGCCTGTTCGATATCGATTATGCCGCCGGGCAATTCGCCGACCGGGTAACCGTAACCGGCACCTTCAACGGGTCGCCGGTCACCCCGGTGCTGACCAACGGGGTCAGCAACTATGTCATCGGCAACAGCGCCTATGGCGACGGCACCTCGGCCGATGCCAGCGCCAACGGCAATGTCGTCGTGACCTTCAGCGCCCCGGTCGACACGATCACCGTCGAATATGGCAACCACAGCCTCGCCCCCGCCAACCCGGGGCAACAGGCGATCGCGATCCACGATGTCAGCTTTTGCCGCCCGACGGCCAACCTGACGATCGCCAAGACCAGCAGCGTCGTCAGCGACCCGACCAACGGCACCACCGACCCCAAGGCGATCCCCGGCGCGACGATGCGATACTGCATCCTCGTCACCAACAACGGCAGCGGCACCGCGACGTCGATCAACGTCGCCGACGCCCTGCCGGCGACGACGATCTTTGTTCCGGGTTCGCTGCGGAGCGGCTCAGCCTGCGCCGCGGCGACCACGGTCGAGGACGATAACGCCAGCGGCGCCGACGAAAGCGACCCGTTCGGCGCCTCGATCACTGGCACCGCCGTCGCTGCCACCGCGCCGACCCTGGCGCCCGGCACTGGGTTTGCCGTCGCGTTCGATGTGACGATCAATTGATCCTGGATAATCGCTTCTTTCGGTCGTGCGCGCTGCTGGCCGCCGCGGCCTCGGTGGCGACCGCCACGCCGGTCCACGCACAGCGGGTCATCGTCAACCCGTCGTTCGAATCGAACGACCCGCAGGGTCCGGGCGCCCCCAATTTCCAAATCTATGCAAACGGATCGGTCATCGGCTGGGATTCGGCATCGGGCGAAATCGAATTGTGGGACAGCAATTTTCAGGGCGTCCCGGCCTATGCCGGGGCGGTCTTTGCGGAAATGAACGCCAATGTTCCGGGGGCGCTCTATCAGAATATCTGCATGGTCAATGGCGAGTCGATCGGCTGGACCTTTGCCCATCGCGCCCGATCGGGCGGCCCGGCCACGCAAACCGCGCGGTTTCAGGTCGCCAGCAGCACCGGAACATTGATACAGGCGCTGGCGACGCAGTCGTCGACAATCAACAATGTCTGGAACGTCAACACCGGATCGACGACCTATACCGGGGCGTCGGGAATCCAGCGCGTTCAGTTCGTCACCACCGATCCCGGCAGTCTGGGCAACTTCCTCGACGACATCCGGATCACGCTCAACCCGTTTATCGAGCTTTCGACGACAGCAAACTCCGGCGTCGAATCGCTCGCAACGGCGAATTTGCCGACGCTGACCGTCAACGGCACGCTGTTCGCGGCGCGGACGGTCAATGTCAGCATCACCGGCGGCACCGCGGTGCGCGGCACCGATTATACGACCCCCGGCGGCGGTGCCAGCTTCACCGTGACCATCCCCGCCGGCACCTACCAAAACACCGCCGTGCCGCTCGGCATCCAGATTATCGACGATACCGCGAACGAAGGTAGCGAGACGATCCAGATCGCGCTGAACCCCGGCGCCGGCTACACCGTGTCGAGCACGTCGAGCTGCGGCGGCGCGGCGCGCACCGCCAGCACCTACACGATCACCGACAATGATTCGCCCGTAGTGCTGGCTAAAAACTGGGTTACGGGGATCGCCGGGGATGCCGTGAGCCTGGCGATCAGCGGCGGCTTTGCGGCTACCGGCGGCACGTCGACAGTCGGCGGCGCGGCGACCAACGCCACGGCGGTGGCGATCCCCGGCAGCACGCTGACGCTGACCGAAGCCTATACCGCGGGCGCCGCGGCGAATTACAACAGCAGCATCGAATGTCGCCGCAACAGCGACAATGTCGTCGTCGCGACCGCAGGCAGCGGGCTCAGCCGCACCGTCGTCATGCCGTCGGGCACCTCGCTCACCTGCACCTGGACCAACAGCCGCCGATCGGCGACGCTGGTCGTGCGCAAGACCTGGGTCAATGCGGTGCTGGCCAACGCGGTCACCGTGGCGACCAGCGGGCTGATCAACAACGCCAGCCTGTCGTCGGTCGCCAACAGCGCGAACGAGACCGACACCAACGCCGCGGTCACCGTCTATGCCGCCGAGAACGCCGCGCTGAGCGAGACATTTACCGTCGGCAGCGGCGTCAACTATGGCCAGGCGCTTGCCTGCACCGGCAATGGCACCGCGCTCGCGGGCAATATCCTGACCGTCAATCCCGCCGACACCGCGATCGTCTGTACCTTCACCAACAGCTATGTCGTGCCGCTGGCGATCGCCAAGACGTCGTTCGCCTACAGCGACCCGGTGAACGGCACCCTGAATCCCAAGCTGATCCCCGGCGGCTTTGCCAATTATGCACTGACCGTCACCGCCCCCGCCGGCACCAGCCCGACGAACAATAGCGTCATGGTGACCGACGCCCTGCCCGCCAACCTCAGCCTGTTCGTCGGCACCTACGCACCCGGACCGGGGCCAATCGCCTTTGCTCCAGGCGCCAGCGGCCTGACTTACAGCTTCGCCAGCCTCGCCAGCACCACCGATGACGTGGAGTTTTCGAACAATGGCGGCGCCAGCTGGACCTATGTGCCGACCGCCGACGCCAATGGCGTCGATGCCGCGGTCACCCATGTTCGCCTACGGCCCAAAGGCACGATGGCGGCGGGGTCGAGCTTCACGATCAATCTGCGCGGCATGGTCGAATAAAGACCCGGTCACCGGGTCCGAAACGGCCGCGATTGCTTTCTATACCGAACCGTATAATGGCGCGATATGAGCACGCGCACCACCTCCGACAGCAACGATCCCATCGTCGAAAGCCGCGACCAGCTCGCGGTCCCCATGATCAAGGGCGAAAAGCCCAAGGACCGCTGGCGCATCGGCACCGAGCATGAGAAATTCGTCTATCGCACCGCCGACCATCGCGCGCCCTCCTATGACGAACCCGGCGGCATCCACGACCTGTTGATGGCGCTCACGCGCTTCGGCTGGGAACCGGTGATCGAGGGCGGCCATGTCATCGCATTGTCGGGCAGCGACGGTGCGATCAGCCTCGAACCCGCCGGACAGCTCGAACTGTCGGGCGCGCCGCTCGAAAACCTGCATCAGACCTGCGCTGAAACCGGCCGCCATTTGAAGCAGGTGAAAGAGGTCGGCGCCGAACTCGGCCTCGGCTTCCTTGGGCTGGGCATGTGGCCCGACAAGACGCGCGCCGAGCTGCCGATCATGCCCAAGGGGCGCTACAAGATCATGCTCGACCATATGCCGCGCGTCGGCGGCATGGGGCTCGACATGATGCTGCGCACCTGCACGATCCAGACCAACCTCGACTATGCGAGCGAGGCCGACATGGTGCAGAAATTCCGCGTTTCGCTCGCGCTCCAGCCGCTCGCCACCGCGCTCTTCGCCGCATCGCCCTTCACCGAAGGGCGGCCGAACGGCTTCATGTCGTACCGCAGCCATATCTGGACCGACACCGACCCCGCGCGCACCGGCATGCTGCCCTTCGTGTTCGAAGACGGCTTCGGCTATGATCGCTATATCGACTATATGCTCGACGTGCCGATGTATTTCGTCTTCCGCGACGGAAAATATATCGACGCCGCGGGGCTCAGCTTCCGCGATTTCATGAAGGGCGAACTCTCGGTCCTTCCCGGCGAGAAACCGCGCCTCAGCGACTGGAACGACCATCTGTCGACCGCTTTCCCCGAAGTGCGTTTGAAAAGCTTCCTCGAAATGCGCGGCGCCGACGGCGGGCCGTGGAACCGCATCTGCGCGCTGCCCGCGCTGTGGGTCGGGCTGCTTTATGACCAGGGCGCGCTCGACGCGGCGTGGGATCTGGTCAAGGGCTGGAGCATCGAGGAACAGCAGACGCTGCGCGACGCCGTCCCCAGCGAAGGGCTCGATGCCCCGGCGCCGGGCGGCGGCACGATGGGCGACCTTGCGCACCGCGTGCTCGACATCGCGGCGGCGGGGCTGGCGGCGCGCGGCGAGGTCAATTCGATGGGCGACAATGAAGTCGGCTTCCTCGAACCGCTCCGCCGCATCGCCAACAGCGGCAAATCGCCCGCGCATGACCTGCTCGACCGTTACGAAGGACCGTGGGGTGGCGATCTGTCGAAGATTTACGACGAGCTTAGCTTCTAGGGGTATTTTCGCCCCAAAAGTGCAGCAATTGCGCAACACTGCTGACACGAAAGTCAGCAGCGCCCGCTTCGGCGATTGATCGCACGCGCGCCGAAAGCCAAAGAGAAGCTGGTCTTTCGCCTCTCCCATCGTCACTCTGTTTCAGGAAGCTTGCCCATGCGCCACTTTCCTTCCGCCACCGCTATAGCTTTTGCACTCGCCTCGGCAGGCTGGGCCGCGCCCGCCGCCGCGCAAGACGTGCCTGCCGCCGCCGAAGACAGCGGCCTGGGCGACATCATCGTCACCGCACAGCGCCGCGAGGAAAGCCTGCAGGATGTGCCCGTGGCGGTCAGCGTGTTGTCGGGCGGCACGCTCGACGCGATCACCTCGTCGGGCAGCGACGTGCGCGTGCTCGCGGGCCGCGTCCCCAGCCTCAACATCGAAAGCTCGTTCGGCCGCACCTTCCCGCGCTTCTATATCCGCGGTCTCGGCAACACCGATTTCGACCTCAACGCGTCGCAGCCGGTCAGCCTTGTTTATGACGATGTCGTGCTCGAAAACCCGATCCTCAAAGGCTTCCCGATCTTCGACCTCGACCGCATCGAGGTGCTACGCGGGCCGCAGGGCACTTTGTTCGGCCGCAACACCCCCGCGGGCATCGTCAAGTTCGACACCGTCAAGCCCGGCAAGACCGGCGGTTATGCGCGTGCCAGCTATGGCCGCTATGGCACCACGCAGGTCGAGGTCGCGGCGGGCGCTGCCGACGACAATGGCTTTTCGGTCCGCCTGTCGACCCTGTTCCAGCACCGCGACAATTGGGTCGATAATGTCGCGACGACGAAAAAGAACGATCTCGGCGGCTATGACGACATCGCCGCGCGGCTTCAGCTGCAATATGAAAATGGCCCCTTCACCGGCCGCGTGACCGGGCAGGTCCGCATCTACGACGGCTCGGCGATCATCTTCCGCGCCAACACGCAGGTGCCGGGCAGCAACGAGCTGGTCGGCCTCGGCGGCGCGGGCACCGAGTTCGAGCGCGACAAGGTCTATCAGGACGGCCTGAACTTCCAGAAGCTCAACACCTATAATGTCGGGCTGAACCTCGAATATGACTTCGGGCCGGTGACCGCTTATTCGATCACCTCCTATTGGAACGGCAACTTCCGCAGCCGCGGCGACATTGACGGTGGCTTCGGCGCGGTGTTCCTGCCGGTGTCGGGTCCGGGGCTCATCCCGTTCCAGGCGCAGAGCCAGGACAATGTTCCCAGCCTCGACCAGTTCACGCAGGAAATCCGCATCGCGTCCAATAACAGCGGCGGGCTCGGCTATCAGTTCGGCGCCTTCTATTTCGACGAAGGCCTCGACATCTCGAGCTTCGAATTCGGCGGGCCGACCGATGCCACCCCGTCGGCGATCGCGATCCAGCGCCAGGACAGCGAAGCCTACGGCATCTTCGGCTCGGTCAACTATGAATTCGACAATGGTTTCAAACTGCAGGCTGGGGCGCGCTACAACCACGACACGCGCGATTTCGTCGCGTCGCGCCCGGTCGAAACTCGACCGATCTTCGTCGTAAACCCGAACACGCCGGTTCCGCCACAGGCCGCCAAGGTCAAGGGCAAGCTGCTGACCTGGGATGCCAGCGCAACCTATGAGGCATCCGACGCGCTCACCTTCTATGCCCGCGTCGCGCGCGGCTATCGCGCGCCGTCGGTGCAGGGCCGCCTGACCTTCTCGCGCACGATCTCGACCGCCGATCAGGAAGAGACGATGTCCTATGAGGCGGGGATCAAGACCAACTTCCTCGACGACCGCGTCCGCTTCAACCTGACCGGTTACTTCTTCGACACCAAGGATCTGCAGCTCACCGCGGTGGGCGGCACATCGAACGCCGCGAGCCTGCTCAACGTCGACGCCAAGGGGCATGGCATCGAAGCCGAATTGCAGGCGGCACCCGCCAAAGGCCTGACCTTTTCGGTCGGCGGCGCGTGGAACGTCGCCGAGATCGATGATGCCAACGCCTTCGTCGCGGGCTGCGGCTCGGCGACGCCGTGTACCGTGCTCGATCCGCCGCGCGCCGGCAGCCCTGGCATCTTTTCGATCGACGGCAACCAGTTGCCGCAGTCGCCCAAATGGACCCTCAACTGGACCGCAGGCTATGAAATCCCCGTCGGCAATGGCGCACTCTATGCCTTCACCGACTGGTATTACCGCTCGAAGATCCAGTTCTTCCTTTACCGCTCGGTCGAATTTTCCGACGACAAGCTGCTCGAGGGCGGCGTGCGCGTCGGCTATCGCACCGACCGCTTCGATGTCGCGGGGTTCGTCCGCAACATCACCAACGATGAATCACCAACCGGCGGCATCGATTTCAACAACATCACCAGCTACGTCAACGAACCTAGAATCTATGGGGTCGAAGCCAGCGTGAAGTTCTGAGCCGCTCCGTCATCCCCATGCCAAAGGGCATGGGGATGATGATTCATCAGGCGACCGGCCCGACCCGCTCGTCAGGCTCGAGCCGGATCAGCGGGCGCTGGCGCCCCGTCAGCCGCGCGCACAGGCGCGGGACAAAGGCATTGTCCTGCGCCCAGTTCCAATACGCGACATAAGCGGGATCGGCGAGAAGATGCTTCTCCTCGGTCTTGGCGCGCCAATAATAGACCCCGCTGACCAGCGCGAGCAGCGCGACGTTGCGCGCGCCCTCGACCCAGCCGCCGCTGACCGCGAGGAAGGGCATGGCGCCGATCCACCAGCTGAGGTTCTTTGACACATAGGCGGGATGCCGGGTAAATCTATACGGTCCGTGCGTGAGGATGCCGCGGTGCGTCAGGTTCGAAAAGCGGATGCCGAACGCCATCGTCGCCCAGCTGTAGATCGCGGTGAGCAGCGCCAGGGTAACCGCCCAGACGATCAGCAAGGTCTCGTGCCCCGCCAGCCAATGTCCCCAATCGGCGCCGTTCACCTGATAATCGAGCGGGCCGCCGCTCATCAGGATGAAGGGCGGGTAGCAGACCAGCGCCGCGACCCACGCCATGCCGTAGGGGTTGGCGGTGCGGATATGCGCATCGAGCGGTTTGAGCGTCAGGATATAGCCGACCGTCGCGATATGGACGTCGATCAGATACAGGAAATTGAGCGTCCAGATCCCGGTCATATAGGGATTGGCGAGCACCTCGGTCATCGGCACGGTGACCAGCGCCGAAAAATTGCCCGGCACGATCGACAGCATGAAGGCGGTGAAAAATCCCTTCACCGCCCAGGCGCGCAGATGATGGCCGATCGCGCGCCCATCCACCGGTTTCCCAGGCGCGATCAGCCAGCGGCCGAATTGATAACAGCCGTCGCGCGGTTCGATCATGCGGCGGTCGAGCCACAGCATATAGGGCACCGACACCAGCAGCAGCCACGGCGCCACCCGTTCGAGCAGGTCCATCGAAAAGGCGTAATTGCCCGTCCAGTAATAGCGCATGGTGGCATAGATCAGCGCGATCAGCCCCCAGGTCGCCCACAGTCCCGCAAGCTTGGTCAGGCTGATGTCGACCGTCTCGCGCCAGGCGCGTCGCTGCGCCCAGTCGATCCCGGTCGACGGATTGCGGTGCACCTTGTCGACCAAGACCGACCACAGCACCATCGGCACCCCGCACGCCAGCACACTGGCGATCGCCGAATTGGGACCGCTCATCGGGCCGCGATTGCCCCAGTCGATGCCAAGGAACGCGGCAATGTCGGGCGCATGGCGCGCGAGCAGCAAATAGCCGACCAGCCCCGCCAGCCCGACGATGCCGACCCCCGCGCTGACCGCCGAACGCGGCCGCGCGGCGCGGGTCGGCGAGGCGCCGCCGGACCCGGCATCGGCGCCGGGATCGATGGTTTTGGCAATGGAATCCATGTGCTTGCCCCTAGCAAAAATTGGTAAGCAAGCCGTCAATATTATTGCGGGTCAAAGCTGACGATTCGCGGCGAATTTCGCGCCAAAATGACAGCGTTCCCGCCATTTGACACCGTTCACCGCATGCCCGGTTCGACTCGGCGCGAGTCGGCCCGCAAAGATTCGCGCCGCCGCAATCGGCCTGTTAAGGCGCGCATCAATCGGGGCGGAGGGCTCCTTAGAACAACAAGATGGGGTCGCCACTTGTCATCGAAATCCACGGGCCTGCGCCATTGGCGCCAGCGCTTTACTGCGCTGTTTCAGGACCATGAAATCTTTGTTCGCACGCATGGCCATGTCCGGTTCCTGCGGATCAGCGCCGTCTGGCAAAAGCGCGTCGCGCTGATCGCCGGGGTCGTGCTGCTCGCCTGGGCTGGCGCAACGCTCGCCGTGCTGATCAACCAGTTGCTCACCGCCGACGAACGCGCCGCTGTGGCGCAGCAATCGGCTGCCGCGGCGGCGTCCGAAAAGCGCATCGCGCAATATCGCGATCGGGTCGCCGAAACCGCCGCCGATCTTGAGGAGCGACAGGCGCTGCTCGAGGGCGTTGCCGAAACGCACTTCGGGATCGATCCCGAAGCGATTGCAGCGCAGCCCGCCGCCGCAACCGCGGAGCCGGCGACCACTCCCCCGATCAAGACCAGCGCGATCGACCCGAACCTGCCCCCCGAAGCGCAGGCGCTCGCCCGTGTTGAGGCGCGGCAGGAACGCTTTGCCAGCCGCCTGCTCGCCGCGGTGAACATCCGTGCCGCCAATGCCGAGCAAGCGGTCGCCCAGCTTGGGCTCAACCCCGCCGCGATCGTTCGCGGCGCCACGACCGGCCGCGGCGGTCCGTTCATTCCGTACAAGGGCCGCATGGGCAAAGCGAAAGCGCTCGGCCCTTCGTTCGCCGCGCTCGAAGGCGCCTTGTTCCGCATGGAAGTGCTCGAACGCACCCTCGTCGCCGTGCCGTCGGGCAACCCCGCCGACGTGCTGATGATGTCGTCGGGCTTTGGCTATCGCAGCGATCCGTTCACCGGCGGCGCCGCGATGCATTCGGGGCTCGATTTCCGCGGCCCGATCGGCACCCCGATCCTCGCCGCCGCCCCCGGCCGCGTCAGCTTTGTCGGCGTCAAGGCGGGGTACGGCAATGTCGTCGAGGTCGATCATGGCCAGGGCATCATGACCCGCTATGCCCACTTGTCGGGCTATACGTCAAAGGTCGGGGCACAGGTCGCCGCCGGCCAGCAAATCGCCAAAATGGGCTCGACCGGCCGTTCGACCGGCAGCCACCTGCATTTCGAAGTCCGTCTGAACGGCGTCGCGGTCAACCCGCGCCGCTTCCTGGAGGCCAAAGCCGATGTTCTCGAAGCCAAAGACGACGCCCGACAACGAGTCGGTGCCATCACTGCCCGGGGTGCCCGCTAAGATGGCGACCGGCGCGCGTCACACGACCTTTTCGATCCTGGGATCGGACGTCGTCGTCACCGGCAATGTCGCCGCCAGCGTCGACCTGCACGTCGACGGCAAGATCGACGGCGACCTGAAATGCGCCAATCTGGTCCAGGGCGAAGCCAGCGAGATCAAGGGTGCCGTCACCGCCGAGACCGCGAAGATCGCGGGCCTGCTCGACGGGTCGATCGAGGCCAAGACGCTGATCGTCCACGCCACCGCGCGGATCACCGGCGATGTGACCTACGAAACCATCACGATCGAAAACGGCGGCAAGGTCGACGGCAAGCTGTCGCACCGCCGCCACGGCGCGATGGCCGCGAAAGCGCCGCCGCCGCTCGAGGTGGTCGAAAACAAGTCGGCACTGGGTATCTGAGCCTGCCCCGCGCCGGGACGCTATGACCGCGCTCCGGTTCGACATCGACACCCAGGGGCGTGGCGCCCCGGCGAAAGCCGCGAAGTGCGCAAAGCGGGCAGCGAACTCAGCGGCGGATAACGCGGCTGATCTGCATCGCGACGGCGATCCGGTCGCCCAATCCCAAATCCTCCGCGCGCTGCACCGCTACCTTGATCGGTAACATATAGGTGCCGCCGCGGCGGAACAACGATGTGGTGAACTCGGTCGCTCCGATCTGCGCCGTCACCGGGACCATGCCCCAGCCATAGCTTGCCTCACGCGCGGCATAATGCACCTCGCCGACCAGATGATCGGGCACCGGGGCGAACAGATAGGGCGGCGGGCCGCGCCATTCGATGATGTCGGCTTCGAACGCGAGCATCAATTGCGCGGCGCCTGCCGCCGATAGCTCAGCGCCTCGGCGATATGGATGCGCCCGACGGCATCGGCGCCCGCAAGGTTGGCGATCGTCCGCGCCACCCGCAGGATGCGCGTGTAGCCGCGCGCCGACAGCCGCATCGCCTCCGCCGCCTGCGCGAGCAATTTGCGTCCGGCTTCGTCGGGGGTTGCGACCGCCTCCATCAACTCGCCGTCGATTTCGGCGTTGGTGCGCGCCTGGTGGTCGGCGTAGCGCGCGGTCTGGCGCGCCCGTGCCGCCGCGACGCGCGCGCCCACTTCGGCGCTGCCCTCGGCGGGCGGCGGCAGGACGAGGTCGGCGGCGCTGACCGCCTGCACCTCGACGTGCAGGTCGATGCGGTCGAGCAATGGCCCCGACACCTTCGCCTGATAATCGGCGGCGCAGCGCGGCGCGCGGCTGCACGCGAGCGCGGGGTCGCCGAGATGCCCGCAGCGGCACGGGTTCATCGCCGCGACCATCTGCACCCGCGCCGGAAAGGTCACATGCGCGTTGGCGCGCGCCACGCTGACTTCGCCCGTTTCCAGCGGCTGGCGGAGCGAATCGAGCACCGTTCGCTGAAATTCGGGCAGTTCGTCGAGGAACAGGACGCCGAGATGCGCCAGGCTGACTTCGCCCGGCCGGACGCGTAGCCCGCCGCCGACAAGCGCCGGCATCGACGCGCTGTGGTGCGGCGAGCGGAACGGCCGCGCGCGGATCAGGCGGCCGCCCTCCAGCCCGCCCGCGACCGAAGCGATCATCGACACCTCGAGCGCCTCGGCCGGGTCGAGGTCGGGCAATATGCCGGGCAGGCACGCCGCCATCAGCGACTTGCCCGCGCCCGGCGGTCCGACCATCAACAGGTTATGGCCGCCCGCGGCGGCGATTTCCAGCGCGCGCTTGGCGACCTCCTGCCCCTTGACCTGCGCCAGGTCGGCCATGCGCCGCGGCGCTTCGACCTCGCCCGGGCGCGGCGGCGACAGCAGCGCATGGCCCTTGAAATGATTGAGCAGCGACAAGAGGTCGGGCGCCGCAAGCACCTCGACATTGCCCGCCCACGCCGCCTCTGGCCCCTGCGCGACCGGGCAGATCAGCCCGCGATCCTGGCTGCCCGCGTGGAGCGCCGCTAGCAGCACCCCGGGTGAGGCGGCGACGCGGCCGTCGAGGCCGAGTTCGCCGACCACCACATAAGCGCTCAGCGTTTCGGGATCGACCACGCCCATCGCACCGAGCAGCGCCAGCGCGATCGGCAGGTCATAGTGCGAGCCTTCCTTGGGCAGGTCGGCGGGCGACAGGTTGACCGTGATCACCTTCGGCGGCAGCGCCAGCCCGATCGCGGCGATCGCGGCGCGGACGCGCTCGCGGCTTTCGCCGACCGCCTTGTCGGGCAGGCCGACCACGACGAAGCGCGGCAGGCCCGGCGTGATCTGGCACTGCACTTCGACCCCGCGCGCTTCGAGCCCCAGATAGGCGACGGTGGAAACGATCGCGACCATAATGTCCCCTGTTTGTTCTCACGCCTTTTGACGGTAATATCCGGGAAGGTCGAGTCTTTTTCGGATGTCGGCGAAAAGCTGGCTGCCGCGAAGGCGGGGGTGCCGCGCCGCGTGCACCAACTTCGGCATTTGACAACATACCAACTGGTCGGTATGTAGATTCGCATGACGACGAATCACCCTCCCCTAACCCCCGCAGCGATCTCCGCCGCCGCCCGCGCTGTCCCCCCGGCGGGCGGCGGCACCCCGGCGGAGCGCGCGCCGCGGGGCAGCGCGCGCGACAAGCTGATCGCCGCGGCGCACACGACGGTGCGCAAACAGGGCTATGCCGCGACGACGGTCGACCAGATTTGCGCCGCCGCCGGGGTCACCAAGGGCGCATTCTTTCATCATTTCGCGTCGAAGGAAGCACTGGCGGTCGCCGCGGCCGAGGCGTGGACCGAACGCGCGCGGCCGATGTTCGAAATGCCGCCGCACACCAAATTGGGCGACCCGCTCGCCCGCCTGATCGGCCATATCGATTTCCGTTTTGCGATGCTCGACGGCCCGGTCGAGGAGTTTACCTGTTTCGTCGGCACAATGGTGCAGGAAGCCTTTGCGACGAGCGACGCGATTCGCGCCGCATGCGAAGCAAGCATCGCCGCCTATTGCGACGCGCTGGCCCCCGATATCGAGGCGACGATGGCGCGTTACGGTACGCCCGAAGGCGTCACCGCGCTCGGCCTGGCGCAGCATGTCCAGGCGGTGCTGCAGGGCAGCTTCATCCTGGCCAAAACGACGAACGACCCGGCGATCGCGCGCGAAAGCGTGACCCACCTGAAGCGTTATATCCGCATGTTGTTTGCGCCGCCCGGCGCATCCTGACGCGGCAGGTAATTGCCCATCCGCGCCGCGGCGCTGACTACCCCGATCCCATCCCCAAGGAGAGAGACGATGCCCCAGATGATTTTCGTGAACCTGCCGGTGACCGACCTTGCCCGGTCGCAGGCCTTTTACGCGGCGGTCGGCGCGGTCAACAACCCCGCCTTCACCGACGATACCGCCGCCTGCATGGTTGTCGCCGAAGGGTCGATCCACGTCATGCTGCTGACGCATGAAAAATGGGCGACCTTCACGCCAAAGGCGATTCCCGACGCGCATACGACCGCGCAGGTGCTGCTCTGCGTGTCGGCCGACAGCCGCGCCGAGGTCGATGCGCAAGTTGCCAAGGCGACCGCCGCGGGCGGCAAGGCCGACCCGACCCCGACCCAGGAATATGGCGACTTCATGTACGGGCGCAGCTTCGAGGATCCCGACGGCCATATCTGGGAAGTGATGTGGATGGACCCCGCCGCCATCCCCGCCGCCATCCCCGCGGGTGAACCCGCCGAAGCGACCGCCTGATCGACCTGCGGAGGGGCGCCGACGGCCACCCTTGCAAAAGGCCGCCGCCCCCTCCCGACTGGAGACCGACGATGAGCTTTCAAGCCTATCTCGACAATGTCGAAGCCAAGACCGGCAAGTCCGCCGACGATCTGAAGACGCTGGCGATCGGCAAAGGTCTGGCCGACGGCAGCGGCCTTGCGCCCGGGGTCAAGCCCGGCGCGGTGATCGACTGGCTGAAGGGTGATTTCGGCCTGGGCCACGGCCACGCGATGTCGATCGTGGCCTTTATCAAAGGAAAGAGGAGCTAGATCATGCCCGTCCACCCGAACGCCGACATCACCATCATCGCATTCGACTGGGTTCCCGACTTCGCGCGCGGCTTTGTCCGCGATTTGCGCCCGCGCTGGGTCTGCGAAGAGCTGGGGCTGGACTATGCCGAGGATCTGATCAGCGCAGTCGATCGCCCGACCGATCACTATCAGCTGCAACCTTGGGGGCAGGTGCCGGTGCTGCGCGACGGCGATATCACCTTGTTCGAAAGCGGCGCGATCATGCTGCATCTGGCGGCAAAGGATGCGCGGTTGCTGCCGACCGACGCGCAAGGCCGCGCCGATGCGACCGCCTGGGTGTTCGCGGCGCTGAACAGCGTCGAGCCGATGATGTTCGAACTGGGCAATGTCGACATTTTTTCGAAGGACGAGGAATGGGCGCAGCTGCGCCGCCCCGGCCTGATCGAATTCATCCGCACCCGCTTTGGCCGCCTGTCCGACGCGCTGGGCGACAAGGATTATCTGCTCGGCGATTTCAGCATCGCCGACATCGCGATGGCGACGGTGCTGCGCGAAGGTGTCGAGGCGGGTCTGGTTGCCGAATTTCCCAAGCTGGCCGCCTATCTCGATCGCTGCACGGCGCGTCCCGCCTTCACGCGCGCGATGGACGCGCAGCTGGCATCATTCACAAAAGAGCCGGTCACGGCCTGAATTTCCTACCCCCTAAGGAGAGACAAGATGACCTATGTCGAAGGATTTGTGCTCGCGGTGCCGACCGCCAACAAGGAAGCGTATCGCAAACATGCCGCCGATGCGGCGCCGCTGTTCAAGGAATTCGGGGTGGCGCGGATGGTCGAGGCGTGGGGCGACGATGTCCCGGACGGCAAGGTCAACGACCTGAAGGGTGCGGTCCAGGCGAAGGCCGACGAAACCGTCGTGTTCAGCTGGTTCGAATATCCCGACAAACAGGCGCGCGACGCGGCGACCGAGAAAATGATGAACGATCCGCGCATGGCGGCGATGGGCGGCGAGATGCCGTTCGACGGCAAGCGCATGATCATCGGCGGATTCGATTCGATCGTCGACGACCGTGCCGGGGGAAGGACCAATTATATCGACGGCTATGTCCTGCCCGTCCCCGACGGCAACAAGGAAGCCTATCGCGCCCTGGCCGAAAAGGCATCGGCGGTGTTCCGCGACTATGGCGCGACGCGCGTCGTCGAGGCGTGGGGCGACGATGTTCCCGACGGCAAGGTCACCGATTATGCCCGCGCCGCGCACAAGCAGGACGGCGAAACCGTCGTGTTCAGCTGGGTCGAGTGGCCGAGCAAGGAAGCGCGCGTCGCGGGCTGGGAAAAGGTCATGGCCGACGAACGGATGCAGCCCGACGGCAGCGAAGTGCCGTTCGACGGCAAGCGCATGATCTATGGCGGCTTTGCCCCGATCGTCGAGGCGTGATGCGGCATTGCCCCTGTGGCGCAGCCATAGCGGGATCAGGAGGAGAGAGACGATGAGCAAGCCCGCCAATTTCATCTGGTACGAATTAATGACCCCCGACCCCGCCGGGGCCGCAGCCTTTTATGGCGCCGTGGTCGGCTGGACGATCGCGAGCCACGCCGACCCTGCGGCAGGGGGGATGGATTACCGCATGATCGGCCGCAGCGATGGCGGCAATGCCGGCGGGGTGCTGGCGCTGAATGCCGACATGGTGGCGGGCGGAGCGCGCCCGCTGTGGATCGGTTACCTCGAGGTCGACGACGTCGATGCCGCGGTCGATGCGATCAAGGCCGATGGCGGCGCGGTGCAGATGGACGCGATGGATATTCCGGTCGGGCGCATCGCGATGGTCACCGACCCGCAGGGCGCCGCCTTTTACATCATGGACCCGATGCCGCCCGAGGGCGCGCCGGAGGGGACCAGCGATGTGTTTTCGATGACCGAGGCGCAGCGCGTCCGCTGGAACGAACTGGCGACGAGCGACCCCGATGCCGCGATCACCTTTTACAAACGGCATTTCGGCTGGGGGCAGCAGGGCGAAATGGATATGGGCGAAATGGGCGCCTACCGCTTTATCCAGCGCGGCGACGTCGGCATCGGTGCGGTGATGCCGCTGATGGACGGTTACCCGGTCCCGATGTGGAATTTCTATATCGGCGTCGACGACATCGACCGCGCCCATACCGCGGTGGCCGCGAACGGCGGCACGATCACCAACGAACCGATGGAAATCCCGGGCGGCGACTATGCGATGAACGCGGTCGATCCGCAGGGCGCGGCAGTCGGGTTTGTCGGGCCGCGCAAATAGAGAAGGGAGAGATATGATGGACAATCAGGGACCGACCAGCGGGCTGACCCCGCATATCGCGATCGCCGACAAGCGCGCCAGCGAGGCAATCGATTTTTACATCAAGGCGTTCGGCGCCACCGAAAATATGCGGATGCCCGCCGACGACGGGGTGCGGCTGATGCATGCGCATCTGACGATCAACGGCGCGTCGTTGATGATGCACGACGAATTTCCCGAATATGTCACCGAATTGTCGGGCAAGCCCGATGGGGTGACGTTGCACCTGCACGTCGACGATGCCGACGCCTGGTTCAACCGCGCGGTCGCGGCGGGGGCGACAATCGTCATGCCGCTCGACAACATGTTCTGGGGCGATCGCTATGGACAGGTGAAGGACCCGTTCGGCCATCAATGGTCGATCGGCGCGCCGATTAAGGGAGAAGCGAAATGAGCGCGAACAACCATCCCGTCAGCCTGTGCCTGTGGTACGACAAGGACGCTGAAGAGGCCGCGAGATTCTATGCCGCGACCTTTCCCGACAGCAAGGTCGGTGCCGTCTATCATGCGCCGAGCGATTTTCCCGGCGGCAAGGAGGGTGACGCGCTCACGGTCGATTTCACCGTGCTCGGCATGTCCTGTATCGGCCTTAATGGCGGGCCGATCTTTCCGCAGAGCGAAGCCTTTTCCTTTCAGGTCCATACCGACTCGCAGGAGGAAACCGACCGGTACTGGAACGCGATCGTCGGCAATGGCGGCGCGCAAAGTGCCTGCGGGTGGTGCAAGGATAAATGGGGGCTGAACTGGCAGATCACCCCGCGCGTGCTGACCGACGCGATGGCGAACCCCGACGCAGCGGTCCGCAAACGCGCGTTCGAGGCGATGATGACGATGACCAAGATCGACATCGCGGCGATCGAAGCCGCGGTGAAGGGTTGAGTTATGCTGGTTTTCTACGGCCACCCCTTTTCGTCCTATGCGTGGAAGGTGCTGATCGCGCTGTATGAAAAGGGCATCGAATTCGACTATCGTGCGCTCGAGAGCGCGCCGCCTTTCACCCATTATGACGAGCTGCGAGCCCATTGGCCGGTCGGGCAGTTCCCGCTGATCGTTCACGACGGGCGCCCGCTGTTCGAATCGAGCATCATCATCGAATATCTCGATCAGGTGGTTGCCGAACCGCGGCTGATCCCTGTCGATCCGCAAGTGGCGCTGAATATCAGGTTTCTCGACCGGATCTTCGACAATCACTTCCAGGCGCGTTTTCAAGCGGTGGTCGCCGAATATCTGCCCTTCATCACCGAAATCCCCGACCCGGCCCGCATCGCGCGCGCCCGCGACCTGCTGGAAAAAGCCTATGGCTGGCTCGAGACGCAGCTGCCCGATGAGGGTTGGGCGACCCCGCACGGCTTTTCGCTGGCTGACTGCTCGGCGGCACCCGCGCTGTTCTATGCCGACTGGGTCCATCCGATCGACCCACGCTATCCGCGGGTGCGGGCGTATCGCGCCCGCCTGCTCGCGCGGCCGAGCGTGGCGCGATGCATCGAGGAGGCACGGCCGTACCGCAGTTTTTTCCCGCTCGACGTGTCGGGCCGCGATTGATCGATAGTTCCAAGGAGACCCAAATGACCGCCACTGCCGACAATGGATGGGCGCTGTCCATCACCCGCCACATCGCCGCGCCGCCCGAAAAAGTGTGGCATGTGCTGACCGAGCGCCAGACCGAATGGTGGTGCCCGCTGCCGTGGCGCGCCGAGTTTCTGGTGCAGGAATGGAGCGCGGGCGGGCGGACCAGCGTCGTGATGCATGGCCCTGATGGTGAGGAACATCCGCACGAAGGGATTTTTCTGGAGGTGACGCCGGGCGTCCGCTTCGTGTCGACCGACGCATTTGTGGTTGGTGCCGACGGGCAATATATGCCCGCCGGACCGTTCATGGTCGGATGCTGGGAAATCGCCGCCGAAGACGGCGGCACCCGCTATACCGCGACGGCGCGCCATTGGGACGAGGATGCGGCGCGGCGGCACAGCGAGATGGGGTTCGAAGACGGCTGGGGTGCGTGCGCCGACCAGCTGGTCGCGCTTTGCGAGCAAAGCTAGGCGTCCCGTAACGGGGTTAACGGCGCACTGACTGTGCCGCTTTGCCATTTGGCAAGCGCGCGTGCGCGAGGGCGGGGGCATGGTTTCGCCGACCGCCTTCGTCCGGACGCTGATCGCCGCCGCTTTTGCGGCGGTGCTGGCGCTCGCGCCGGTGCAGGCGCAGCAATTCGTCACGGTCACCACGACAACGGTGACCTGGAACTACGATGAAGCGGGCGGCGACGACGGTACGGACGATGACGACGCCGACTATATCGACGAAGATGCCGCGCTGCTGGGCGACGAGGCGCTGGCCGAGGACGCCGATAGGACGGCGACGCGCCGCTTTGTGCCCAGCCCGGCGCTGGCGACGCTGGGCCGGGCCACCGCGCATTATGGTCCCTTTGCGGTGGTCGACGCCACCACCGTCCGCATGGCGGGCGATGTCACGTCGGCGACGCCGCGCCAGTTCGCGGCGATGCTCGCGGCCCATCCCGGTCTCAAGCGGCTCGAAATGATCGACTGCCCCGGCAGCCTCGACGAGGAAGCGAATTTGGTTCTGGCGCGCGCGATTCGCCGCGCGGGGATGGAAACCGTCGTCCCGAGTGGCGGTTCGGTGCGGTCGGGTGCGGTCGAGCTGTGGCTCGCCGGCAGCACCCGCCGCGCCGCTGCGGACGCCGAATTCGGCGTCCATAGCTGGGCCGACGATACGGGGCGCGAAGCAAACGACTATGCCGCAAGCGACCCGGTGCACGCCGAATATCTTGGGCTTTACCGTGAAATGGGGATGGACGACGCCCAGGCGCGCGCCTTTTACGCACTGACCAACAGCACCCCGTTCGACGAAGTGCGTTACCTGACCCGCGACGATATGGCGCGGTTCGTTGCGCTCAACTGATCATCAGTGGCCGGGCGCTCCCCGCGCCTAGGGTCCCCGACCCTAGCAGTTGCCCTGGACACCATCGGCACAGTCGCCGACCGATTCAACGTCCTTTGCTGCACCGTCGACGGTGTTGCACGCAGACAGGAACAACATCGACCCGCTGATCGCAAAAATCGTCAGAAGCTTTTTCATTCTCTCTCTCCGACACAAGGGCCAACCGCCCTCTAGTTTCGATGCTCTCGGCAACGGTGGGGTGAAAGGATCGTTCCTTTGTATCGGTGGCGCGCTGGCCGAAGCGTTCCAAAAGACCGCTGGGCCGGGGTGAATATGGGGTATGGCTCTGCGGCGCCCGAAAGCTTTTAGTCTTGCCGCGCGGCGCCCCCCTCCCCACATCGGCCGTCATGGCGAAACGCAGCCTTTACCAGCGATTGCGATCGACCGCGCAGGTCCGGCTGGCGCTGTTCGTGCTCGGCGTGCTGCTGATCCTGATTTCGCCGATCATCGGGGTGCTGCCGGGTCCGGGCTTTCTGATCCTGTTCCCGATCGGGTTGATGCTGTGCCTGCAGAACAGCGCATGGGCGAAGCGCATCTATGTCCGCTTCAAATGGCGCCACCCGCGTTATGCCGGATGGACCGACCGGGTGATGCGGCGGACCAGCGCGGCGCGGCGGCGCGCGCGTGAAGCGCTGGAAAACCGACCCAATGGCAATTGACTTTGCGCCGACTCTCGCTTATCCGCGCCTCCATCAGTGGCCGCCCACGTTTGGCGGCCCTTTTCTGTTAAAGCCTTGCAAGAGATTTAGGGACAACCGCGATGAAGCGTACCTTTCAACCCAGCAACCTCGTGCGCGCCCGTCGCCACGGCTTCCGCGCCCGCAAGGCAACCGTCGGCGGCCGCAAGGTTCTGGCCAACCGCCGCGCCCAGGGCCGCAAGAAGCTGTCGGCCTGATCGCTGACGCTTCTGCGCCAGTGAAGCTGGTGCGAACGCTTTCAAAACGCAGCGAATTTCTGGCCGCCAACCGCGGCCTTCGCTTTCCCATGCCCGGCTTTGTCCTGCTCGTCCGCGCCCGCGCCGACGATGATGGCGCGATGGGCATCGGTTACACCGTCAGCAAGAAAGTCGGCAATGCCGTCACCCGCAACCGGATGAAGCGCCGGCTGCGGGCGCTGTGCCGCGCCGCGCTGCCCGAATCGGGAATCGCGGGCGCCGACCATGTGCTGATCGGCAGGCCCGGCGGCAACGACATTGTCTTTGCCGAACTGGGCGAGCAACTCGATTCGGCCTTGCAGCGCGCGGCGAAGAAATTGGCGCGATGACGCTGCCCCCCCTCCCTCGTCACCCCGGACTTGATCCGGGGTCCATGACGCCGGCGCAGCGATGGACCCCGGATCAAGTCCGGGGTGACGACGGTGCAATATGCGACGGAAAAACTGAAATCGCGCGTGAAGTTGCGCAGTTTTCCCGGCGTTTTCTATGATCGCCAAACTGCTCATCCTGATCGCGCGCGCCTGGCAATTGGGGCCGTCGCGCATCCTGCCGCCGACGTGCCGCTATTCGCCGTCGTGCAGCGCCTATGCGATCACTGCCTTGCAACGTCATGGTGCGATCAAGGGTGGCTGGCTCGCGACAAAGCGGCTATTGCGCTGCCATCCTTGGGGCGGCCACGGCCACGACCCGGTGCCTTAGGTCCAAGCCGAAGCACCATCCCCCGACATTTTGAGACGAAGAGAGACCAAGCAGCGTGGACGACAAGCGTAACCTGATCGCGGCAATTTTATTGTCGGTGGCCATCCTGCTGGGCTGGAATTTCGTCTCGGCGCAGTTTTTCCCGACCCCCGCCAAGCCCGACGTGACGACGACTGTCGCGGGCACGACGGCTGCAACCGCCCCCGCCACCACCGAGCCGACGTTGCCCGGACAGCCCGTCGTCGTCGAGCCAGCGACCACCGGGACGCAAGCACTGCGCCCGATTGAAACGGTGCTGGCCGAAGGACAGCGCATCCCGATCGAAACGCCAAAGCTGGCAGGGTCGATCAACCTGGTCGGCGCGCACATCGACGACATCACGCTGACCCAATATCGCCAGACGATCAAAAAGGATTCGCCACCGGTGCGCCTGTTTGCGCCCGTCGGCACCAAGGCCGCCTATTTCGCGAGCCCGGTTTGGTCGGCGCAGGGTGTCTCGGTACCCGGACCGACAACGGTCTGGACCGCCAGCGGCGCCAAGCTGACCCCGACGACGCCGGTCGCCCTCAGCTGGAACAACGGAGCAGGCCAGACTTTCCGGATCGAATATAGCATCGACCCCAATTACCTGATCACCGCCAAGCAGACGATCGCCAACACCGGCGGCGCGCCCGTCGCGGTGCGCAGCGGTGCCTATATCGATCGCACCGGCAAGCCGACCGATCCGCACGAGCAGGACAGCTGGACGATCCATGTCGGCCCCACCGGCTATCTCGACGCCAAATCGAACTTCACCAATTATGACGAGGTCGAAGAGGCGTCGGGCAAGGCGCTGTCCTATACGGCGGCCGGCTGGCTGGGCTTCACTGACAAATATTGGCTGGCGGCGGTGATCCCGGCCAAGGGCGAAAAAGTGTCGGCGGCGTTCAACGCGCTGCCGGGCGAACGCTATCGTGCCGCCTTTGCAGGCAATTCGGTGCAAGTCGCCCCCGGCCAGCAGGTGACGACGACCAGCCGCATCTTTGCCGGTGCCAAGGAAGTCGAGATCCTGGAAACCTATCAGGACAAGCTCGGCATCACCCGCCTGTCGAACGCGATCGATTGGGGCTGGTTCGAATTTTTCGCGGTGCCGATCTTCAAACTGCTGCACTGGCTGTTCCTGCAGGTGGGCAATTTCGGCGTCGCGATCATGGCGCTGACGCTGATCATCCGCCTGCTGATGTTCCCGATCGCCAACCGGCAATTCTCGTCGATGGCGCAGATGCGCGTCGTCCAGCCGAAGATGAAGGCGCTGCAGGAACGCTTCAAGGACGACAAGCCGAAGATGCAGCAGGAGCTGATGAAGCTTTATAAGGACGAAAAGATCAATCCGCTGGCCGGCTGTCTGCCGATCCTGATCCAGATCCCGATCTTTTACGCGCTGTACAAGGTGCTGATGCTGGCGATCGAAATGCGCCACCAGCCGTTCATCCTGTGGATCAAGGATCTGTCGGCGCCCGATCCGCTGCACATCCTGAACCTGTTCGGCCTGTTGCCCTTTACCCCGCCGTCGATCCTGGCGATCGGCGTGATGGCGGTGATCCTGGGCGTGACGATGTGGTTGCAGTTCCGCCTGAACCCCGCCCCGGCCGACCCGGTGCAGCAACAGGTGTTCAAGATCATGCCGTGGCTGTTCATGTTCATCATGGCCCCGTTCGCGGCGGGCCTGCTGCTCTACTGGATCACCAACAACATCCTGTCGATCGCGCAGCAGCAGTGGATGTACCGGAAGTTCCCGGCATTGAAGGCGCAGGCGGCGACGTGAGCGATGGCGAAGACCTTGCGCCGGGCGCCGACCCCGAACGCGGCGAGCGCGCGCGCAAGCTGTTTTCGGGGCCGATCGCCTTTCTGAAATCGGCCCCGGCGCTCCAGCATCTGCCCGACCCGACGATGCCCGAGATCGCCTTTGCGGGCCGCTCGAACGTCGGCAAATCGTCGCTGCTCAACGCGCTGACCAACCGCAACGGGCTGGCGCGCACGTCGGTGACCCCGGGGCGGACGCAGGAGCTCAACTATTTCGACGTCGGCGAGCCTTTGGTGTTCCGGCTGGTCGACATGCCCGGCTATGGCTTTGCCAAGGCGCCGAAGGATGTCGTCAGGAAATGGCGTTTCCTGATCAACGATTATCTGCGCGGACGGCAGGTGCTCAAGCGCACCTTGGTGCTGATCGACAGCCGCCACGGGCTGAAGGATGTCGACCGCGAATTCCTCGAAATGCTCGACACCGCCGCGGTCAGCTATCGCATCGTGCTGACCAAGGCCGACAAGATCAAGGCGAGCGAACTGGCCGCGGTCCATGCCGCGACCGAAGCCGAGGCCCGCAAACACCCCGCCGCGCATCCGGAAGTGATCGTGACGTCGTCGGAGAAAGGCCTGGGCATCGCCGAACTGCGCACCGCGGTGCTGGAGGCGGTGGAGGTTTGACCCTTTCTCCCCTCCCGCTTGCGGGAGGGGTCGGGGGAGGGCATGTTGCGTAACCGAACCGTGGCCTTACAGGCCCTCCCCTAGCCCCTCCCGCAAGCGGGAGGGGGACTTGGAGACCCCATGAAACTGTTCATCGGTAACAAGGCCTATTCCAGCTGGAGCCTGCGCGGCTGGCTCGCCGCCAAGCACAGCGGCCTGCCGTTCGAGGAAATCACCGTCCCGCTCTATAATGAAGAATGGAGCCAGCGGCGCGAAGGCGACGAATTCGCGCCGTCGGGCGGCAAGGTGCCGATCCTGTGGGACGGCGACGACATCGTCGTGTGGGACAGCCTGGCGATCGTCGATTATCTCAACGAAAAGACCGGCGGCACCCGCGGTTATTGGCCTGACGACATGCCGGCGCGCGCGATGGCACGGTCGATGGCGGCCGAAATGCACTCGGGCTTTGCGGCGCTGCGCCGCAACCACAGCATGAACATCCGCCGCATCTATCCCGCCGCGCCGCTAATGCCCGAAGTGCAGGCGGACGTGGTCCGCATCCTGCAAATCTGGGCCGAGGCGCGGGCGCGGTTCGGCCGCGAAGGCGATTATCTGTTCGGCGACTGGTCGGCCGCCGACATGATGTTCGCCCCCGTCGTCTCGCGCTTCATCACCTATTCGATCCCGCTGCCGCCCTTTGCGCTGGCCTATATGCAGGCGGTGATCAGCCACCCATGCATGCAGGAATGGATCGGCGGCGCACAGGCCGAGGATTGGGTGATCGAGAAGTTCGAGGGGCCGGTGGAGGGGTGAGGGCAGCGACTGCGTTCGACCGAAGCACGACATTTATATCATCGTCATCCCGGCGAAGGCCGGGATCTCACCCTATCGTCGAACCGCATCGGCGAGATCCCGGCCTTCGCCGGGATGACGGAAGAGAAGAGGTTGGGAACGACCGAAGCCGCCTGTTCCCTGGCGAAAGCCGGGGCCCAGAGCACCACCACGCGATGCCTGCTTTTTAACGCCCTGGGCCCCGGCTTTCGCCGGGGAACAGAATGGCGGCAATCCACCCCGAAACCCGCCCTCACCCGCTCACGGAATCCGCGTTGTCGGATAAGGCGTCCCATCCTTGTGGAAATAGCCATCGGGCCCGAACAGCATGTCGATGTCCGAATATCCGCCGCCGGTGTCATATTTCTTGCCGCCGCCGAGCGCGACGAAGACGCAGTCGGCGTCCGATTCGTTGACCAGATGGTGGCCGTTGGTGCTGCCCTTCGGCCACACCGCGATGTCGCCGGGACGCATCACATGGCGCCCGTCATCCTCGATCAGCACCGCCTCGCCCGATATCATCACCAGCATCTCGTCCTCGCCATCGTGCCAGTGGCGCTGCGACGACCAGGCGCCGGGTTTCAGCACGACATGGCTGGCGGCGAAATCGCTGAGGCCGGTGGCGGGCGCGAGACGGCGGTACCAGCGCCCCTGCACCGGCGCATCATAAGGCGCGGGATAGCCGGTGGTGTTGGTTTGCGGGATCGTGTCGAGGTCGAGTTTGGGCATGGATTTGTTCCTGTTGCGGCTGGCAAGAACGCGAATGCAGCTTTTTTTGTTTCGCACAAAGACGCGAAGACGCGAAGAGGGCAGTCGAAGATTGCCGATCGCCGGTTGTCGCCGCAGATGACATCAAAGAAGGCGCTGCGCGCTCGCCGTAAAGGCCTAAGACGCGTCACGGCGCGGCCTCTTTGCGTCTTTGTGTCTTTGTGCGAACCCCCTTTTCTACCGGCTCGACTTGTCGCGGCGTCAGCGGGTAAAGAACCGAGATGACCCACCACATCGATCCCGTCCAACTCGCCCAGGCGCTGATCGCCGCGCCCAGCGTCACCCCCGCCACCGGCGCGGTGTTCGACGTGCTGGAGGCCGCATTGACCCCGCTCGGCTTTACCGTCGAACGCTTTATCGACGGGATCGAACCCGATGGGCCGGTCGAAAATCTGCTCGCGGTGCGGCGGGGCAGCGGCCCCGTCCATTTCGGCTTTGCCGGGCATCTCGACGTCGTACCGCCCGGCGTCGGGTGGACCGGCGATGCCTTTGCCCCCGACATCCGCGGCGAGTTGCTGTACGGGCGCGGCGCGGTCGACATGAAGGGATCGATCGCGGCCTTTGTCGCTGCCGCCGCCGCGACCCCGGTCGATGCCGGGACGATCAGCCTGATCATCACCGGCGACGAGGAAGGCCCGGCGATCTTCGGCACCCGCGCGCTGATGGAGCATATGGCGGGGCGCGGCATCGTCCCCGACATGATCGTCGTCGGCGAACCGACGTCGGTCAACCGTCTGGGCGATATGGTGAAGATCGGGCGGCGCGGGTCGGTCAATATCTGGATCGATGTGCCGGGGACGCAGGGGCATGTCGCCTATCCGCACCTCGCCGACAATCCGATCCCCAAGCTGGTCCAGATCATGGCGGCGATCGATGCGGTGGTGCTGGATACCGGCAACGACTGGTTCCAGCCGTCGAACATCGAATTTACCGATGTCGAGGTCGGCAATGGCGCGACCAATGTCATCCCGGCGTCGGCGCGCGCGCGGCTGTCGATCCGTTTCAATGACCAGCATAAGGGCGCCGATCTGGTGGCGATGATCGAACGCATCGCGCATGGGATCGAACCTGCCGCGAAGGTGCTGGGCAAGATTTCGGGCGAAGCATTCCTGACCCCGCCGGGCGAATTGTCGGGGCTGGTCGCCGAGGCGATCCATGTCGAGACCGATGTGGTCGCAGAGATGTCGACGACCGGCGGCACGTCGGACGCGCGCTTCCTGCACGCGCTGTGCCCGGTGGTCGAATTCGGGCTGACCAACGCGACGATGCACAAGCTGGACGAGGCGGTGGCGGTCGCCGACCTGCACAAGCTGACATCGATTTATCGCGGGATTTTGATGCGCGCCTTTCTCTAATCGTCTCGCGCCTAATCGTCTCTTGAGCGCCGCAAAATCACATAGACCGCGCCCGCACCGCCGTGGCTGATATGCGCGGGGCGCAGCGCGACGATCTGGTCGGCATATCGCGAAGCGGCGAGCCAGTCGGGGAGTGACGCGCGGATGGCGCCGCGCGGACGCGGCAGCCCGTGCATCTGCGGCAGGCGGTCGGCGCCGGGGCGGAGGCGGCCGGCGACCACAAGCAGCACGCGCGCACCGCGCAGCAGCGCGCGGCCGATCGCGTCGTCGAGCAGCGCCTGCGCCGAGGCGAGCGTATGCCCGTGGAGGTCGATGCTGAGGTCGGGACGGACGAGCCCCTTGCGCAGGCGCCGGTCCCAATGGCCGTCGAGCGTCGCGGCACTGTGGGTGCGGCGTGGTGGTGGCAGCCTGGCCGGAGGATTGGGCGCGGGCGCGGCGCGCGGCGCGGTGCTGCGCGGGGTCGGCAGCGGCGGGCGGATCGTCGGTGGGGCCGTGGGGGCCAGCGGGGCTTTTGCTTTCGGCAGCGGCTTGACCGTCGCCGCGACCTTTTTCCACAGCGCGCTTTCGTCGGGATCGAGCCGCCGCGCCACGGCGCGTCAGCCCGCCGGGATCAGCCGCGCGATGCTGGCGCGCGGCAGCAGCAGCAGCGCCGATCCGCGTGCCGCCATGCCGCCGGCGATCGCGCGCGCATCCTCGCCCGCGCCCCAGAAGCTGTCGAAGCGGTTGGCACCCTTGATCGCGCCGCCGGTGTCCTGCGCGATCCACAGGCCGTTCGGTTCGGCGCGGTCGAGCGAGAGGAAAACGGGAGCGCCGAGCGGCACATATTTGGGATCGGCGGCGACGCTGGCGCGGCCAGTCACCGGCAGCCCCATCGCGCCGAGCGGGCCGGGGCCGGTGAGTTCGCGGAAGAACACCCAGCTGGGATTCTCGTTCATCACCGCGGCGCCGCGGACCGGATCGGCGCGCAGATAATCGAGGATGCCCTGCATCGACGCCTGCCCGCGCTGCAACGCGCCGCGATCGAGCAAGAGCTTGCCGATGCCGACATAGCCGCGGCCGTTCTGCGTCTCGTAGCCGATCCGCATGATGCCGCCGTCGGGCAGGCGCAGGCGGCCCGACCCCTGGACTTGCAGGAAAAAGAATTCGGCGGCGTCGGCGGCCCAGGCGATTTCGAGCCCGCGGCCTTCGAGCGCGCCGCTTTCGATGGCGGCACGGTCGTAATATTGCACCAGCTTGCTGCCCTCGACGCGGCCGCGGATCGTCTTGCCCTTCAGTTCGTCGGAGAATTGGCCGAGGTCGACATCGACCAGGTCGGCGGGGCGGCGATAGATCGGGACGTCATAGCCCGGTTGTTTGGTACGCGACCCGGCGATTTCGGGCTCGTAATAACCGGTGACGAACGCCGTCCCCGCCCCGATCTGCACCGTGCCGAAATAGCGGGCAAAGAAGGCCAAAGCGTCGCTGTCCTGCCAGTTTTTCGCGGCGTTGCAGCTTTCGGTCCAGTCGGCGCCCTGCGTCAGCCCGCTGGCGTCGGCGCGGCGCTGGACCGAGGGGCAGCTGACGCGGAAAGCGGCGAGCGCGCGCGCTGCCTGGTCGGCGGTCACGCCCAGCGCGGCGAAATCGGGTCCGGCCAGGATGCCGCTGGCTGCGGCGGTCGTCGCCTCGGCGGGCACGGCGGGCGCCGGTAAAGGCGGGCGCGGGGTGGCAGGGATCGGCTGAGCTGCAACGCCGCCGCTTTCCGACGGGCGCGGCTGATAGGGGCGCGGCGCGGTGCCGGAGGGCCTCGGGGTCGGTGCCGGCGCGGAGGCGACCGGACGATTACCCGAATCGGGGATTACCGAGGCGCAGCCCGCGAGCAGCGGCAGCATCGCGGCAATGGATAATCCGAAAACCCGCGTCCCGAAAACCCGCGTCCCGAAAACCCGCGTCCCGAAAACCCGCGTCCGGCGCATCCCGGACGACATAACCGGCCGCACGGCGATCAGGCTGCTTCGATTTCGTCGAGCAGCCAGTTGGGATCGTTGCTGCCGATGGTGCGGCGGAAGGTCCACAGATCGTCGGTCCGCGACGCATCGCTCATCGACCCGGCGATCATCCTGCCGTCGGCGTCGCGGGTGACCGCGCTGATATCGGCCTGATAGCGCACGGTGACGCGCGCTTCGTTGCGGTTGACGTCGACCGCGGTGATCTTGGCCGAATCGATACCGACCAGCCGGTTGTCCAGCTTCTCGCCGCGCGCGTCGCGCGCCTCGATCGCCTCGACAAAGGCTTCGTAGCTGTCGTCGTCGCACAGGTCGCGCAGCGTGTCGCGGTCGCCCGTCCAATAGGCCTCTGAAATCATGCGATATGCCGCCTCGGCGCCTTCCATGAAACGGCCGGCGTCGAAACTGCGGTCGGTGGCGAGCAGCTGGCGCAGCCCGATTTCGGCGGCAGGTTCATAAACCAGGCCCGAGGGATCGGCGGCGGAACCGGTCGGCGTCGGCGGGGTTTCGCCGTCTTCCAGCCGTACCGGCGTCGGCGCGGCACGCTCGTCGCGGCGCGGCAGCACGGGTTCCTGCTCATGGCCGGTGCGCTTGCCGAGCACCGAATAGAGCCGCATGCCGAGGAAGGCGGCAATCATGGCGAGCAAGACGATCGAAAAAGCAGTCACGGGCAAAAGTCCAATGCGGGCAATGGAAACATATTGGCCAATACATAGGCGATGCACGGCCAAGTTTCAAACCACCATGCCGCCCGCGGCGCGACAGGTCAACGATTTGCCCGCCCGATGCGGGCAGCGATCACCGCCCCGCGCGGCCATTGTGCTGGCTGCCGCGCGCTGCTAAGCGCCGCCGCAACCGCCTGCCGCAGTCCTGACACGGCCTGTGGCGCGGATCCTGTTTTATCTATTCGAGCGAAAGCATTGCATCATGGCCGACGAAACCAGCGCCGACATCAACAACCCCGCCCTGCAGCCCAATGGCGAAGATACCAGCCCGGCGATCGGCCTTATTTCGCAATATGTCAAAGACCTGTCGTTCGAAAACCCGAACGCGCCCGCGGTTTACCAGTGGCAGGAAGCGCCGCAGATCGACGTCCAGTTCAACATTGCCGCCGACGGTGTCGGTGACGGCCTGTTCGAGGTGTCGTTGAAGATCGACGTGACGTCGAAGACCGATGCCGGCACGATGTTCGTGATCGACCTGAAATATGCCGGGCTGTTCGGCGTCCGCAACGTCCCCGAGGACCAGTTGCAGCCGTTTTTCCTGGCCGAAGCCCCGCGCATCCTGTTCCCCTTTGCCCGCCGCGTCGTCGCCGATGCCGTGCGCGACGGCGGCTTTGCCCCGCTGCTGCTCGAACCGATCGATTTCCACGGCCTGTTCATGCAGCAGGTCCAGCAGGCCGAAGCCGAACAGCTGGGCGACGTCGCGCCGGTTGGCCAGGCGTAACCGCGCTGGACACCCCTCGTCATTGCGAGGGCCGTAGGCCTGTGGCAATCCAGAGTCGCGCACGACCGCCCTGGATTGCTTCGCTTCGCTCGCAATGACGAAGTTTTCCAGTCGCGAGCCCACAGTCGCTGAGTGTATCGCGTGAGCGGCCTGCTCAAAAGCGTCGGGACGATCGGCGGGCTGACGATGGTCAGCCGCATCTTCGGCTTCGCGCGCGACATGCTGCTCAGCCGCATCCTCGGCGCGGGCGGGGTGGCGGACGCGTGGCAGCTGGCGTTCCAGCTGCCCAATATCTTTCGCCGCCTGTTTGCCGAGGGCGCCTTTGCCGCGGCCTTTGTCCCGCTGTTCAACCAGCGCATGACGAAGGAGGGCGACCATAGCGAAGCACGCGCCTTTGCCGATGCGGTGCTGGCGGTGCTGATCCCGATCCTGATCGTTTTTTCGGCGCTGTTGCTGATCGTCATGCCGTGGATCATGCATGTGTTCGCCAGCGAAGCGCTGCGCGCCGACCGCGAAAAATTCGACCTGACCGTGGCAATGGCGCGCATCGCCTTTCCCTATCTGGCGCTCATGAGCGTCGCGACGCTGTTCGCGGCGATCCTGAACAGCCTGTCGCGCTTTGCCGCGGCGGCGGCGGCGCCGATCCTGCTCAACGTCTGCCTCGTCGCCGCGCTGCTCATCGGCATGGTGGCGGGCGACGGCAGCGAGGAGGCGAAGGCTGCGACCGGGCTGTATCTTGCCATCTCGGTCTCGATCGCCGGGCTGTTCCAGCTTGTCTGGCTGTATTTCTGGGTAAGGCGCTCGGGTTTCCGCCCCGCGCTGCACCGCCCGCGGCTGACCCCCGGCGTGCGCGAAATGGGGGTGCTGATCCTGCCCGCGGTGTTCGGCGCCGGGGTCTATCAGATCAGCCGCTTCGTCGACCTGTTCTTCATCGCCTCGTTGCCCGACAAGAGTATCACCTATCTGGCGATGGCCGACCGGCTGAACCAGCTGCCGCTCGGCATCATCGGCATCGCGCTCGGCACGGCGATCCTGCCCGCCTTGTCGCGCTTCGTCGCGCAGGACGACCGCGACGGCGCCTTTCGCCTGCAAAGCAATGCGGTCGAACTGGCGATGCTGCTGACCGTCCCCGCCGCCGTCGCGTTGTTCGTCGCCGGTCCCGCGATCACCAGCGCTTTTTACGTCGGCGGTCAATATAGCCTGGCCGATGGCCTCGCGACCGGCGCGGTGGTCGGCGGGCTGGTCGTCGGCCTGCCCGCCTATGTGCTGGTCAAGGTGCTCGTCCCCAATTTTTTTGCCCGCAAGGACACGCGCACCCCGGTGTGGACCGCGGCGATTTCGCTGCTCATCAACATCGGCCTCAACCTCGCGCTGATCCCCTCGCTCGGCATTGTCGGGCTGGCGCTGGCCGGCTCGATCGCGGCGTGGTGCAACGTCGCGCTGCTCTATGCGATCCTGCACCGCAGCGGGACGTTCCACCTGACCGGGCCGGTCGCCAGTCGGCTCCTGCGCATCATGTTGGCCGCGGCAGCGATGGCGGTGGCGCTGCATTTCGCGATCCCGCTGGCGGGCGACGCTTTTGTCGGCGGCGTGTTCGAACGGCTTGTCGCGCTGGGCGCGATCGTCGGGCTGGGCGGGCTCATATTCTTTGGTTGCGCCTTCCTGTTCGGCGTGGTCAATCGCGACACCGTCGGCCAGCTGCGCCGACGCAAACTCTGACGGGATAGATATGATGCGGACGTTGTCGGGCATTCAGCCCACCGGAAACTTGCACCTCGGCAATTATCTGGGCGCGATCCGCAACTGGGTGCGGATGCAGGACGAGATGCCGGGCGAAAAGCTGTATTTCCTGGCCGATCTGCACGCGATCACCGTCCACAACGATCCGGCCGAGCTGACCGCGAACACGCGCGAGATGGCGGCGGCGCTGATGGCCGCGGGGATCGACCCCGCCAAGGCGATCCTGTTCAACCAGGCGCGCGTTCCCGCGCATGCCGAGCTGGGCTGGCTGCTCTTTTGCACCGCGCGCATCGGCTGGTTGAACCGGATGACCCAGTTCAAGGAAAAATCGGGCAAGAACCGCGAGGGCGCCAGCGTCGGGCTTTACGCCTATCCGGTGCTGCAGGCGGCCGACGTGCTGCTGTACCAGACGACGCACGTCCCGGTCGGCGACGACCAGAAACAGCATCTGGAACTGGCGCGCGATATTGCGACCAAATTCAACCTCGACACCGGCACCGAAACCTTCACCCTGCCCGAACCGACAATCCCGCCGACCGCGGCGCGGATCATGAGCCTGCGCGACGGCAGCGCCAAAATGTCGAAATCGGACCCCAGCGATGCCAGCCGCATCAACCTGGTCGACGATGCCGACACGATCATGGCCAAGATCCGCAAGGCCAGGACCGACGCCGAACCGCTGCCGTCCGAACCCGCGGGGCTGGAGGGGCGCGCGGAGGCGAAAAACCTGGTGTCGATCTATGCCGCGATGGCCGACGAGAGCATCGACGATGTGCTGGCGCGCTTTGCCGGGCAAGGCTTCGGCGCGTTCAAACCCGCGCTCGGCGAGTTGCTCGTCGAAACCTTGCGCCCGATCGCGACCCGTTTCGGCGAGCTGAAGGCCGATCCGGCGGCGATCGACGCCGCGCTGGAGGATGGGGCGGCGCGCGCCGCAGCGCTGGCGCGGCCGACGATCGATTCGGCCTATGCGGCGCTGGGGCTCTGCCGCTAATATCCTGTCCGGGCTTGCTTATTGGCGCAGGCTCCCGATATTGTTTCGTGGAACCATGATGCGACGAGCCGGGTTCAACCAAGGTTAAGTCGCGTCGGCGCAGTCATGGTATAAAGCGTCAGAGATGTGCGCGCCCGAATCACGGAGCCAAGACGATGAGCAATACCACCCTTCGCCACCTCGGCCTTCGCCACCTCGGCCTCGCCGCCATGACCGGCGCCGCATTGGCGCTCGCCGGCTGCGCCACGCCGTTCAAGGCCGACGTCGCGCGTTTCCAGACCCAGCTGCCCGCGCCGCAGGGCCAGAGCTTTGTCGTCGAAGCCGGTAACCCGGCATTGCAGGGCGGCATCGAATTTAGCCAATATGCCAATCTGGTTGCGGGCGAGCTGACCCGCTACGGCTACCGCCCGGCGCCCCCCGGCGAATCGGCCGATCTGGTCGTGCGGCTGGATTATGGCGTCGACAAGGGCCGCGAGCGCGTCGTGTCGAGCCCCGGCTTCGGTGATCCCTGGTACGGCGGTTATGGCGGCTATTATGGCCGCGGTTTTTATCGCCCGGTGATCGTCACCGGCCGCGGCGGCCGCCGCTACGTCTATGGCTATCGCGACCCGTTCCTGTGGGGCGGCTTCGGGCCCGGCTGGGGCGGCACCGACGTGAGCAGCTATACCGTCTATACCAGCGGCCTGAACCTGCAGATCAACCGCGCCGCCGACGGATCGCGCCTGTTCGAAGGTCAGGCCGAAGCGCAGTCGCGCGACAACAACCTGCAAACGATCGTCCCCAATCTGGTCGAGGCGATGTTTACCGGCTTCCCCGGCAATTCGGGCGAGCGGGTGCGGATTACCGTGGCGCCGCCCGAAAAGGGGTGAGCTTGCCGCACAGCCGACGACAAAGGCCCGCCTTTCGGATGAAAGGCGGGCCTTTTTGGTTTGGCGGGTGGACGGGACGTCGGGTTTCGAGCGGTTGCGGACACTCGCTCTTCCCTTCGTCATTCCCGCGAAAGCGGGAACCCAGCGAGCCAGCGTTGCGCGCTGGGTTCCCGCTTTCGCGGGAATGACGAGGAGGGCGTAGGGCAGCTCCCCACCCCAAGGCTCCCGAATCGTTTCCGGCTCAATACCCCAGCGTCGCCTCCAGGAACCAGATCCGCTGCTGCGTCTCGTCAGCCCAGCTATCGACCAGCCCGCTCGTCGCGATGTCGCCATCGGCCTCCGCCGCGGCCTTCACGTCTTTCAGCTGCGCGAGCAAAATCTTGTTGTCGTCCGCCAGCGTGCGGATCATCGACTCGGCGTCCACCCCGGCCGCATCATCGTCGCCGATCGACTGGCGGCGGCCGATGTCGCCGATCGATTGGAGCGTCCGCGCGCCATTCTTGCGGACCCGTTCGGCGATCAGGTCGGTGGTCGCGAAAATCTGCGTCGCCTGTTCGTCGAACAGCAGGTGGAGCTCGCGAAAACGCGGCCCCTGGACATGCCAGTGATAGTTTTTGGTCTTGAGATAGAGAGCAAAGCTGTCGGCGAGCAGCGCGTTGAGCGCGTCGGCCACCGCGGGCTGGTTGTTCGTGGCTTTTTTGGTCGGGGACATGGGCAACATCCTTTCGGCTACCCCCGTCATATAGTGATTTCCGCGCCGTGTGCCATGAAAGCTGTCGGTTGCACTCATCGGCAAAAACGATGAAGCACTGCCCTCCAGGCGGCGTCAGCCGATCAGGCCGAACGCCCCCATCGCGGTGAGCAGCCCCCAGATCGTCAGGATCGCGGCGCTGGCCCAGCGCACGACATGCGCCGCACGCCGGTCCGCCAGCGCCGGGCCAAAGGCCAGGAACGGCAGCATCGCCAGCGTCCAGCCGACCAGCGCGCCCGCCGCCGCCCATTGCCCGGCGCCGCTGATCGCCGCGAGCGCGCCGATCAGGAAGTGGCTGCGGTCGCCGAACTGCGCGATCAGCATCAGTCCCGCCAGCATCGGCGGACTTGCCACCAGCGCCTTGTCGTCGAACAGCGACGGTCGCCCGCGCCACAGCAGCGCCGCGGCCGCCGACAGCATCGCAAAGGCGACCAGCAGCGCCGCCACCCCCTGCCCGATCATGCGGTTGGCGATCGCCCCGGCAGTAGCGGCAATCACGGCATTGACGATGAAGGCGGCAAAGGCGAGGCCCGCGACCATGCGCCGGTCGGGGCGCGCGCTCAGCAGGCGCGACAGCAATATCCCGCTGCGCCCGTCGGCATTGGCGAGCAGCACCGCCACCAGCGCAAGCATGATTGCATCCATGAAAGCCCGTCTGAATTGTCAGGCGAGGAGGGTCAATGCCCCAAACGCATCGCCACCGACGCCAGCCACGCTTCCTGCGCCGCGGCGGGCAACGGCCCGCGCGGCACGCTGGCGGCATCGCTCATCGCGTCGAGATAGGTCAGGATCGCGGCGCGATAACCGCCCCCCGCGACCGCCGATTCGAGCCGGCTGGCCAGCGTTTCGACCGCGGCAAAGCCGTTGTCGCGCGCCAGGCAGCGGATGTCGTCGATGCCCTGGACGATCTGCGCCAGCGCACAATGCGGCAGTGCTTCGGCCAGCGCGCCGATCTGGCCCGTGATCCGGGTTTGAATGTCATGATATGGGTCGGTTTGGGTACGCATCACTCACCCCCCTTTTCGGACAATCGATGTCCTGATGGGACGATGCGCTCATTTGGTTAACGGCAGGTTAGCGGTGCCCCACGGCCGAGCCCTGCCCTTGTTTGTTGCGATACATATCGCGGTCGGCGGCGGCCAATATGTCCGATTCGGTCATGCCGGTTTGCAGCATCGCAATCCCGAAGCACGCCGACAGCGCAATCTCGTGCCCGTCATACTGCGCCGGGGCGGCAGCGAGCACCTCGCCCAGCCGGTCGGTCTGCGCGCGCGCGCCGTCTTCGCTCGACTGGTCGAGGATCAGCCCGAATTCGTCGCCGCCGATGCGCGCCGCAACATCGGTGGCGCGGATCGATTCGGCCAGCCGCTTGGCGATTTCCATCAGCGCGAAATCGCCCGCCGCATGCCCGAAACTGTCGTTGATAAACTTCAGCTGGTTGACATCGACGAACACGACCGCCGCGCGTTCGGCGTGGCGTTCGAAACGCGCGATGCGGTGATGGATCGCGGTCAGGAAATAGCGGCGGTTGAACAAGGGGGTCAGCGTGTCGCGTTCGGACACCCGTTCCAGTTCGGCGACGGCGATTTTCAATACGCGGTTTTCGCGGCGCAGCGCGTCGCGTTCCCGGCGGATGTCCCGCAGCTGGTCTTCGATGGAGTCAACGGATAATGCGCCGAATTGATCGACCGCGATCCGTGCCCCCCCTACGCTGTCCATTCAACGTCCCCGAAACCTGCGCTTGCTCCCCGGCCCGATGCCGATGACTATCACGCCGCAACCCTAGCCGCGACTTGATACCAATCGGTAAACGCTGGGGTAGCGAACCACAATTACCCGTTGGAGGTGCCGAAACGGCGGCGATTGCACCGCCGCAAAACCGGCGAAGATGGCGATTCTGCGTGCGATTGCGGCGCGGCGTCCTGTCGCTCGGGATGGGCGCGTCCGGGCATAATCCAAAGGTGGGCGGCGCCCTCCCCGAACGAAATCGCCCCATACCCCGATCGGCTGAACGGTCGATCGCCGCCACCGCCGAACGGGCGGCGTTGCCCGCGCGCGGCCTTGTCGCTAGGGGGTATGCGGCGGCGATTCATCCGTGGATCGGCCGCCGGTGCAGGAGGGTCTCGGGATGGGCGATAGCGCGCCGCAGGTGGGCGTCATCATGGGCAGCCAGTCGGACTGGCCGACGATGACGCACGCGGTCCAGATCCTCGAACATTTCGGCATCGCGCACGACGTGCAGATCGTGTCGGCGCACCGCACCCCCGACCGCCTTGTCGCTTATGCCAAAAGCGCGGCGGAGCGCGGGCTTCACGCGATCATCGCCGGGGCCGGCGGTGCGGCGCACCTGCCCGGCATGGTCGCGGCGATGACGCGGGTGCCGGTGCTCGGCGTGCCCGTCCAGTCGGCGGCCTTGAACGGCGTCGACAGCCTCTATTCGATCGTCCAGATGCCCGGCGGCATTCCGGTCGCGACCTTTGCGATCGGCAAGGCGGGGGCAACCAACGCCGCGTTGTTCGCCGCCGCGCTGCTCGCCAACAACGACGCCGATCTGGCGCAAAAACTGGAAGCCTGGCGCGCCGAACAGACGAACGGCGTCGCCCCCCACCCTGTGCGCGAGGGTTGATCGCGTTGCTGGCACCGGGTTCGACGATCGGCATTTTGGGCGGCGGCCAGCTCGGCCGGATGCTCGGCGTCGCCGCGGCGCAGCTCGGCTATCAGGTCCATATCTATGCCCCCGACCGCGAAAGCGTCGCGGCGCAGGTTGTCGCGCACCACACGCAGGCGGCGTGGGACGACGAACCGCGCCTCGCCGCCTTTGCCGCGGCGTGCGACGCGGTGACGATCGAATTCGAAAATGTCCCCGTCGATACGGTGCGCTTCCTGTCGGGGCATGTGGCGGTGCGCCCCGGCGCGCAGGCGCTGGAGATCGCACAGGACCGGCTGACCGAAAAGAATTTCGTGACCGGGCTCGGCGGCCGCCCCGCGCCCTTTGCCGCGGTTCCCGACCGCCCTGCGCTGGGCGTCGCGATCGCCGAAATCGGCACCCCGGCGATCCTCAAGACGCTGCGCATGGGCTATGATGGCAAGGGGCAGGCGCGCCTCGCCACCCCCGGCGACGCCGATGCGGCATGGGACGGCATCGACCGCCACGCCGCGATCCTCGAAGGCTTCGTCACCTTCGCGCACGAATTTTCGGTCATCCTGGTGCGCGGCATCGATGGCGAGACGCGTTTCTGGGACAGCAGCGTCAACGTCCATGCGCACGGCATCCTCGCTACCTCGGCGCTGCCGCCGCCGCAAATCGTCCTCGACCAGCAGGGAGAAGCGCGCGCGCTGATGGCGCGGATCGCCGACGATCTCGACTATGTCGGGGTGCTGACCGGCGAGTTTTTCGCGACCGACGACGGCCCGATCTTCAACGAAATGGCGCCGCGCGTCCACAACAGCGGCCACTGGACGATCGAAGGCGCGGTGACCAGCCAGTTCGAAAACCACATCCGCGCCGTCGCCGGCCTGCCGCTCGGCAGCACCGCGACCACCGCACTGCCCGTCACCATGCGCAACCTGATCGGCGCCGACATCGCGTCCGTGCCGACCCTGCTGGCCGACGGCAACGCGCATGTCCATCACTATGGCAAGGCCGAGGTTCGCAACGGACGCAAGCTCGGCCACGCCACGTGGGTCGGCGTTGCGGTCGGAACCGACCCCGCATGAACCACCCCGAAATCACCCTCATCCTCGCGCGCGCCGCCAATGGCGTGGTGGGCGTCGATGGCAAAATGCCCTGGCACCTGCCCGCGGACCTCCGCCGCTTCAAACGGCTGACGATGGGGCGCCCGATGATCATGGGGCGCAAGACGTTCGACAGCCTGCCCGCGGTGCTCGAAGGCCGCCGCCACATCGTCCTCACCCGCGACGCCGACTGGCAGGACGAGGGCGCCGAACCCGTCGCGAGCGTCGAGGCGGCGCTGAAACTCGCCAACGCCCCGCATGTGATGGTGATCGGCGGCGCCGAAATCTACCGCCTGTTCCTGCCGCTGGCCGACCGCATCGAACTGACCGAAGTCGCGCTCGAACCCAAGGGCGACGCGGTGATCGCCTATCCCGACGCGGGCTGGCGCGAGGTGGCGCGCGAGGATCATCCCGCCGACGACGCCGGGCGCCCCGCGTACAGCTTCGTCACGCTGACAAGGATTTAGACCCATGCGCCGCTGGCTGATCGCCCTCCTGCTCGTCATCGCCCTCGCCGCGTTCGCCTTTTTCGCGTTCGCCCCCGGGGTCATCGAGCGCGGCACCAACCGGATCGACGGCAAGCCGCTCCCGGCGGTCAGCGAACGCGCCAAGGCACTGCACCGGGCGCTGACCATCGTCGATCTGCACAGCGACACCTTGCTGTGGAAACGCGACATCCTGGATCGCGCGGGCCGCGGCCATATGGACTTGCCCCGCCTCGAAGACGGCAATGTCGCGCTGCAAATCCTCGCCAGCACGACCAAATCGCCCAAGGGCCAGAATTACGACGCCAACAGCGGTGATACCGACAATATTACCAGCCTGGTGATCGCGCAGCTCCAGCCGGTGCGGACGTGGAATTCGCTGCTCGAACGCTCGCTATGGCATGCGACAAAGCTGCACCGCGCGGTCGCGGCTTCGGACGGCAAGCTGCGCGCGGTCGCCACCGCCGCCGATCTCGACGCGCTGCTCGCGGCGCGGCGCGGCAAACCGCTGACCACCGGCGCGCTGCTCAGCATCGAAGGCCTGCACCCGCTCGAGGGCAAGCTCGCCAATTTGGACAAGCTCTACGCCGCGGGCTTCCGCATGGCGGGCCTCACCCACTTCTTCGACAACGACCTCGCCGGGTCGATGCACGGCCTGAAAAAGGGCGGCCTCACCCCGTTCGGGCGGCAGGTCGTGACCGCGATGGAAGCCAAGGGCATGATCGTCGACATCGCGCATTGCTCGAACGCCTGCGTCGCCGACATATTGAAAATGGCGCGCCGCCCCGTCGTCTCCAGCCACGGCGGGGTGCAGGCGACGTGCCAGGTCAACCGCAACCTCAGCGACGACCAGATCCGCGGCGTCGCCGCGACCGGCGGCCTGATCGGCATCGGCTATTGGGACGCCGCGACCTGCGACACCGCGCCCGCCAGCATCGCCAAGGCGATTAAGCATGTCCGTGACCTTGTCGGCATCGAGCACGTCGCGCTCGGCAGCGATTACGACGGCGCCACCACCGTGCGCTTCGACACGTCGAAGCTGGTGCAGGTGACGCAGGCGCTGATCGACGCGGGCTTCAGCGACGACGAAATCCGTGCTGCAATGGGCGGCAACGCGGTGCGCGTGCTGCGCGCGGGGCTGGTCCCGCTGACGCCGCCTGCGCCGTGAGGTCGTTCTCCAATCCCGTTCGCCCTGAGCTTGTCGAAGGGCTGTTCTTTTCTTCGGCGACGCTGACAGAAAGAACGATGCTTCGACAAGCTCGGCACGAACGGAAGAGAGGGCGGATATGATCCGCCTCGACGGCCACGCTCGTATCCCCGATTCGCTGCGCGGCGGGGTCATCGCGCTCGGCAATTTCGACGGCTTTCACGCCGGGCATCAGGCGGTCGTCGGCCGCGCCGTGCGCCATGCCCGCGACGAGGGGCGCCCCGCGATCGTTGCGACCTTCGACCCGCATCCGGTGCGCTTCTTCAAACCCGATGTCCCGCCCTTTCGCCTGACGACGCTCGACCAGCGGCAGGAATTGTTCGCCGCCGCCGGCGCCGACGCGATGCTCGTGCTGCCTTTCGACGCCGCGCTCGCGGCGACCACGGCGGAGGATTTCATCACCGACCTGCTGCTGGCACGCTACGGCGCCGCCGGGGTCGTCACCGGCAGCGATTTCGTGTTCGGCAAGGGCCGCGGCGGCGATGTCGTGACGCTGGCGGACCACGCCCGCCGCCTTGGCTTCTTCACCGAAATGGTCGCGCCGGTCGAGGACGACGCGGTGATCTCGTCGAGCCGCATCCGCGCGGCGCTGCAAGCGGGCGACTGCGCCGCCGCCGCGCGCCTGCTCACCCGCCCCTTCACCGTGCGCGGCCGCGTCGAACATGGCGACAAGAACGGCCGCCTGCTCGGATTTCCGACCGCCAACGTCGACATGGGCAATTACCTGCGCCCGCGCTACGGCATCTATGCGGTGACCGGCCGCCTGCTAAACGAAGGTCCGGGGGGCCGCATCCTGAAGGGCGCCGCGAACCTCGGCATCCGCCCCAGCTTCGACCCGCCAAAGGAATTGCTCGAACCGCATTTCTTCGACTTCGCCGAAGATCTCTACGGCCAGGAAATCGACGTCGCCTTTCGCGCCTTCATCCGGCCCGAGGCGAAGTACGACAGCATGGACGCGCTGATGGCGCAGATCGCCAAGGATTGCGATGCGGCGAAGGCGATGTTGGCGGACCTGTAATTCTTCGTCACCCCGGACTTGATCCGGGGTCCGTGCGGCGCTGCGGGAATGGGCCCCGGATCAAGCCTGTCCTGAGCTTGTCGAAGGGTCCGGGGGACGATTGGGGGAATGATGACAAACGATCAGGATTGGGCCACCGCCCTCGAAGGCCCGCAGAAAAAGCCGCTGCGTCGCGGCACAAAAATCGCGCTCTGGCTCTTCGCCGCACTCATCGCCTGGCTGACCCTCAGCAACGCCAGCTGGCTCGCCCCCTCGCCCGATGGCAAAGCCAAGCTCATCGCGCACCGCGGCGTCTATCACCTTTATGACAAGCGCGCCGCGATCGGCCGCGACACCTGCACCGCCGTCCACGCCTATCCGCCCGAGCATGCGGTGTTCGAAAACACCCCCGAATCGATGCGCTGGGCGGTTGGGCTCGGCGCCAACATGGTCGAGATCGACGTCGCGCCGACCAAGGACGGGCGCATGGTGCTGTTCCACGACTGGACCGTCGATTGCCGCACCGACGGCAAGGGCGCCACCCGCGACCTGACGCTGGCTGAGCTCAAGGCGCTGGACATCGGCTATGGCTATACCGCCGACGGCGGCAAGACCTTTCCCTTGCGCGGCAAGGGGGTCGGGAAGATGCCGACCGTCGAGGAAGGGCTGGCGGCGCTGCCCGTTCACCCGATCCTGTTCAACTTCAAATCGAAAAATCCGGCCGAGGCCGACCAGCTGTTCAAAATAATCAACGCTTCGGGCCGCGACAGCCAGAAACTTGGCGACGCCTTTTACGGCCACACAGGCCCGGTCAAACGGATGCGCGAACTGCTCCCCGCCAACTGGTCGTTCGACCTGAAGCGCGAGGCGATGGCCTGCTCAAAGGATTATGTCAGCTACGGCTGGACCGGCATCGTCCCCGCCAGCTGCCGGAACGGCGTGCTCGCGATCCCGATCAACTATCAATGGGCGTATTGGGGCTGGCCCGACCGTCTGATCGCCCGCATGGACAGCGTCGGCGCGCGCGTCATCGTCTTTGGCCCCTATGAACGCGGCAAATCGAACGAAGGCCTGACCACCCCCCAGCAACTCGCCAAAATCCCCGCCAGCTTCAACGGCCATATCTGGGTCGAAGACATCCGCGCGGTGGGCCCGGCGCTGCGGCCGCGACAACGCTGAGTTATGGGCCCCGGCTGTCGCCGGGGAACAGCTCCGTACTGGACCAGATTGTTCCCCGGCGAAAGCCGGGGCCCAGTACAACGGCGCGTCATGAAACAAGGCTGGGTCTATATCCTCACCAACAAGCGTAATGGCACGCTCTACATCGGCGTGACCAGCAACCTGTCGCAGCGCATCGGACAACATCAAGATGGCCTGATTGTCGGGTTCACCAAGACATATGGCCTCAAATCGCTCGTCTGGTTCCAGCATTTCGACGATCTTCAGGACGCCCGCCGCCGCGAAGGTCAGATGAAGGAATGGAAGCGCGCATGGAAGATCGAGCTGATCGAGGCGATGAACCCAGAATGGCGCGATCTTTCCGCTATGCTAGTTTGACCCCGCATGGGCCCCGGCTTTCGCCGGGGAACAACTTTAGCGTGAACCTTCATTGTTCCCCGGCGAAAGCCGGGGCCCATGCGGCACAAAACCACTTCGAACGTGATGAACCACTTAAAAGGTGAAAATCCCCTTTTGTTACGCTAAGCGCCGCCCCCATGACCGACACGCCCACCGCCCCCGATCAGCGCGATTACCGCGACACCGTCTTCCTGCCCAAGACCGACTTCCCGATGAAGGCCGGCCTGCCGCAGAAGGAGCCGCTGATTCTGGCGAAATGGCTCGACGGCAATCTGGAGGGACAAATTCGCGAAGCGCGCCAAGGCCGCGAGCAGTTCATCCTCCACGACGGCCCGCCCTACGCCAATGGCGACATGCACATCGGCCATGCGCTCAACCATATCCTGAAGGACATGGTCGTCCGCACCCAGACGCTGAAGGGCAAGGACGCGCCCTACGTGCCCGGCTGGGACTGCCACGGCCTGCCGATCGAGTGGAAGGTCGAGGAGCAATATCGCAAGAAAAAGCTCAACAAGGACGAGGTACCGGTCGAGGAATTCCGCGCCGAATGCCGCGCCTATGCGCAGCATTGGGTCGACACCCAGCGCGAGCAATTGAAGCGCCTCGGCATCGGCGGCGACTGGGACCATCCATACCTGACGATGGATTACGAGGCCGAGGCGACGATCGTGCGCGAACTGCTCAAATTCGCCGCGAACGACATGCTCTATCGCGGCGCCAAGCCGGTGATGTGGTCGCCGGTCGAAAAGACCGCGCTCGCCGAGGCCGAGATCGAATATGAGGACATCGTCTCGACGCAGATTGATGTGGCGTTCGAGATCACGGAAAGCCCGATCGCCGAGTTGGTCGGTGCTTATGCCGTCATCTGGACGACGACGCCGTGGACGATCCCGGTCAATCAGGCGATCGCGTATGGGCCGGACGTGGATTATGTTTTGTGTGTCGCAATGCCGTTTTGGGAAGGCGAAGGCGAACGGCCCCAAAGCCCTGCGCCGACATGGAGCGACAAGACTTTTCTAGTTGCAGAACCGCTGATCGAAGCGCTCGAAAGGCGGCTACAAGCCGATCTGGAGAAGTTGGAGGGTTCCGAACACTTCCACGCGAATTTGATGCCGCTCTCAAACGAGAGCAAATTCAAAGGCGTCGACCTCGCCGGCACCATCGCCCGCCACCCGATGGCCAAACTGTTCTCCGGCGAAGGCCGGAGTCCAGAGCGGGATAGCGCGGCGTCCGACACTCTGGACCCCGGCCTTCGCCGGGGAACAATAAATCTCGATTCCCCGCTGGCCGACTTCTACCTCCGCCCCCGCCCTTTCCTGCCCGGCGATTTCGTCACCACCGACAGCGGCACCGGGCTCGTCCATATGTCGCCCGATCACGGCGAGGACGATTTCGACCTCTGCAAGGCGAACGGCATCGACCCCGTGTTCGCGGTCGAGGGCGACGGCAAATATCGCGAAGACTGGGGCTGGCTCGGCGGTCAGGGCAGCGTCATCAACCCGAAGTTCAACGCCCCCGACGGCCCGATCTGCACCGACCTGCGCGAAGCCGGCGGCCTGCTCGCAGCCTCGGCCGACTACAAGCACAGCTATCCGCACAGCTGGCGCTCGAAAGCCAAGGTCATCTATCGCTGCACCCCGCAATGGTTCGTGCCGATGGACCGGGTGATGACGCATATCGAGCCCAAGGCGCCGCGCGAGCAGCGCTGGGAATCCGAAGGCGGCGCGATCAACCCCGCCGAAGAGGATCTCTGCGCCGCACCGACCTTGCGCCAAGCCGCGATGCACGCGATCGACCGCACCCGCTTCGTCCCCGAAAAGGGCCGCAACCGCATCGGCAGCATGGTCAAGGACCGCCCCGACTGGGTGCTATCCCGTCAAAGGGCATGGGGCGTGCCGATCACGCTGTTCGTGGACCGCAAGACCGGCCACTATCTGAGCGATCCCATCGTCAACGACCGCATCGTCGCCGCCGTTCGCGAGGGCGGCGTCGACGCATGGAACGACGCGCGCGCGCAGGAATATCTGGGCGAAGCCTACAACGCCGCCGATTACGAACGCATCACCGACATCCTCGACGTCTGGTTCGATTCGGGCTGCACCCACGCCTTCGTGCTCGAAAGCGGAAAATGGCCCGCGCTCGTCCGCCACGACGGCGGCACCCACAGCGCCGACCTCTATCTGGAGGGCAGCGACCAGCATCGCGGCTGGTTCCAGTCGTCCTTGCTCGAATCGTGCGGCACCCGCGGCCAGGCGCCATACAAGGCGGTGCTGACCCACGGCTTCACGATGGATTCCAAGGGCTTCAAAATGTCGAAGTCGCTGGGCAACACGATCAGCCCGATCGACCTGATGCGCGACTATGGCGCCGACATCCTCCGCCTGTGGGCGCTGAGCGTCGACTTCACCGAGGACCACCGCATCGGCAAGGAAATCCTGACCGGGGTCGCCGACCAGTATCGCAAGCTGCGCAACACCTTCCGCTACCTGCTCGGCGCGCTCGAAGGCTTCAGCGACACGGAAAAGGTCACCGACGTCGCCGCTATGCCCGAGCTTGAGCGTTATATGCTCAACCAGCTCGCGCATCTCGACCAGCATCTGCGCGAAGCGATCGATGATTTCGACTTCAATACCTACACGCGATTGCTGACCGACTTCTGCAACGAAGACCTGTCGGCCTTCTATTTCGATATCCGCAAGGACCGGCTGTATTGCGACATCAACCTCGCGACGGGTAAGCAGACCGTGGAACGCGCGGCGTACCGGACCGTGCTGGACACACTGTTCCACGCCCTCGTTCGCTACGCCGCGCCCGTGTTGGTGTTCACCAGCGAGGAAGTATGGGGTACGCGCTATCCAGAAGCCGGATCTGTGCACCTGCTGGAATTGCCCGAACTCGATGTGGTCAACTGGATCGACGGCGACCTCGCAGCCCGTTGGGACGAAGCCCGCGCGCACCGTGAGGCGGTGACGGCAGCGATCGAACCGCTGCGCCGCGAAAAAATTGTTCGCTCCAGCCTCGAAGCCGAAGTTTCGATGCCCCCTGTGCCGAATCTGACACCCGAAGCGATGGCAGAAATCGCGATAACGGCGGCTGTTACTTACGGCGGCGATACCGTGACGATCACCCCAACAGAACACCACAAATGCGGCCGCTGCTGGCGCCACCTCCCCGAAGTCACCGCGGACGGCGCCTTGTGCAATCGCTGCGACACGGTATTGAACCCGGCATGACAAGCTCTCGTTCGCCGCACCTGCGTTTCGGCCTGTTGATCGCGGCCTTCGCCTTCATCCTCGACCAGGTCACCAAATGGGTGGTCATCACCCCGCTGTCGCTCGAGGCAAAGCGCGAGATCGAGATTATCGACATCTTCAACCTGACCTGGGCGGAAAATTGCGGCATTTCGCTGTCGATGTTTTCCGATTGCAACGACACGACGCGCTGGACATTGGTCGCGGTGACCGCCGCGGTCGCCGCCGCAGTTGCGGTCTGGATGACGCGCGAAAAGGCGCGCGGCGACGTGATCGCGCTCGCGCTGATCCTCGGCGGCGCGCTCGGCAATATCGTCGACCGCGTCCGCCACGGCTTTGTCGTCGATTTCGCCGATCTGCATTTCGGCGATTTCCGGCCCTTCCTGATCTTTAATGTCGCCGATGCCTGCATCTCGATCGGGGTGCTTTTGCTGGTTGCGCGCGCGCTGCTCTTCGGCGAAAAGGCCTCCGATGCGGACGCCCGATCGTCCGCGAAGTAAACGGGGCGCATAGGAGTTATTTGCAGTGAACCGGACCAAAATCATCCTGGCCGCCTCGATTCTGGCCACCACCCTGTCGGCCTGCGGGTCGAACAATCTGTTCAGCCGCGACCGGCCCGATGAATTTGCGGTGTCGCGTCAGGCGCCGCTGGTCGTGCCGCCCGATTTCGCGCTGACCCCGCCCGCCCCCGGCACCGCACGTCCCGGCGGCGAAACCACCGCGGAACAGACGCTGCGCGCGCTGTTCGGCGGCCCTTCGCCCCGCAGCCCCAATGAAGCCGCGGTGATCAGCAGCGCCGACGGCGCCCGCGCCGACCCCGGCATCCGCAGCCAGGTCGGCAGCCCCGACACCCAGGTTGTCGACAAGGGCCTGGTCGTCCGCGACATCCTGGCCGCCCCCGAAGGCGACGGCCGCGACGCGCAGGCGGCGATTCCGACCAGCTGATCCTGCAGACATTTTTCACGACAACGGCCCGGTGATCCCGGGCCGTTTTCTTTTGCGGTCAGCGGAACAGGCTCGACAGCAGCAGCATCGCCACCAGGCTTTCGACCATCGCGCGCGACGCATGGCCAAAGGCGCGCAGCCGCCCGCATTTCAGATGCTGGTTGAACCACGCCGTCTGGAGGAAACCGAACCACAGGAGGCCAAAGATCGCGAGCGCGCTCCCCGCGATCAATGCCCACTCATCCGCCAGCTTAATCAGGATCACCGCGCTGCCGAGCATGATCGCCAGCAGCGCGGCGACATAGCATTGGCTGTAAAAGGGCGCGCGCAGCGTGTCGCGATTGACCTGCAAGCCCTGCCCGCGGACCATCCGCGTCGCCAGCATCACCGGAAACAGGCTGAAACTGACGATGCGCAGGATGATCAGGTCGGTGTTGTTGCTGACGAACGCCGCCAGCCCGACCTTGCTCGCGATCACCGCATCATTGCCGACCAGCGCGATCTCGGCGGCGTGGACAAGGATCAGCGACAGCAGCAGGAACAAAGGCGGGCTCAGCGTGTCGGTATATTGCTGGTCGGCGGCGTCACCCTGCTCGACGTCCGAATAATCCATCATCTGCAGCGGGTGCACCAGCGTGCGCCACAAGGTGACCGGATAGAAGACCAGCCACGACATCACCTCGTACAGCAGCTCGTCGAGCGATTGCAGGAGGTTGAAGAAGTTCATTCGGTTGCCAGTTCCGTTTCCTGTTATTGTCGGGCAAAGCCCTTCATTCGCCCTGATCGGCCGACTGAGCCGGAAGCGCCGTCTGGTTTTCTCGAATTTCTCCAGCGAGTGCCTTCAATCCCTCCCGCTGTTCGTCACGTGCCGCCGAGCAGTCGCGGACTGGATCGAAGCGATCGGGATTGGCCTCATCCCATCGCAGAACCCGGTCGATGATCGATGCCCACTCTTTGCGGTTGGCGCGCGCATGAGCGTTGAAATCGATCGTCGCAGTCGCGAACATGGCGCCAAACATGGCGGGTTCTTCGCTAGGGTCGGCTTCGGGATAACAGGCGATCAAAATGCGATGGCGAAGCTGCCACATATAGAACCAGAAAACACCGTCGTCTTTCCGGCCAGCCTCGCTGAACAACCGATTTGCCAACGTAAAATATTCGAACGGATGGCGACCGTTGATCTCGCGCTCCAGCACGTCGAGCGGCATGTTGGACGCATCGACAATCCCCATACATTTTCTGATCTCGGGCAGATTGTCTTCGCCATGCTCGTCCGTGCAACGCACTTCCAGCGCCGATCGCTCATTATCGAAAGACGCGCCGCTTGGAAGCGCAGCAACGGCAAGCATAAAAGCGAGCGCGCTCAAGCCCGCGCGCCTGCTTCCTCGACGCCCGCGCTGTTATGGCGCAGCGCTTTCAACACGCAATCGACGATCTGCGGCGCGTTCAGCCCCGCGGCATCATATTGCAGTTCGGGCTTGTCCTGGTCCTGGAACATATCGGGCAGGCGCAGCGTGCGCAGCTTCAGCCCCGCGTCGATCAACCCCTCGTCGCTCGCCAGCGTCAGCACATGCGCGCCGAGCCCGCCGACGCTGCCTTCCTCGACCGTCACGCACACCTCATGACCGCTAAGCGTCTTGCGGACCAATTCCTCGTCGAGCGGCTTGGCAAAGCGCAGGTCGATGACGCTGGTCGACAGCCCGCGCGCCTCCAGCGTGTCGGCGGCCTTCAGCGCCTCGGCGAGCCGGGTGCCGAGCGAGAAGATTGCGACGGTCTTGCCGCTCCGCACAACGCGGCCCTTGCCGATCTCCAGCTTCACCGGAACCTCGGGCAGCGGCACCCCGGTGCCGTTGCCGCGCGGATAGCGGAAGGCGATCGGCCCGGCGTCATATTCGGCGGCGGTATAGGTCATATGGACCAGCTCGGCCTCGTCCGCCGCCGCCATCACCACCATATTGGGCAGCGTCGCCAGATAGGTCACATCGAACGACCCGGCATGCGTCGATCCGTCGGCGCCGACCAGCCCGGCGCGGTCGATCGCGAAACGCACCGGCAGGTTCTGGATCGCCACGTCATGGACGACCTGGTCATAAGCGCGCTGCAAAAACGTCGAATAGATCGCGCAGAACGGCCGCATCCCCTGCGCCGCCAGCCCCGCCGCGAACGTCACCGCATGCTGTTCGGCAATCCCGACGTCGAAACTGCGCGCCGGATGCGCTTTGGCGAATTTGTCGACCCCGGTCCCCGACGGCATCGCCGCGGTAATCGCGACGATGCGCGGATCGCTGTCGGCCAGCTTTGCCAGCGTTTCGCCGAACACATTCTGGTACGCGGGCGGTCCCGGCGGCGCTTTCGCCTGTTCGCCGGTGATCACGTCGAATTTCTGGACGCCATGATATTTGTCGGCAGCAGCTTCTGCCGGCGCATAGCCCTTGCCCTTCATCGTCACCGCATGGATCAGCACCGGGCCATGATCGCTGTCGCGGACATTTTCCAGGATCGGGATCAGATGGTCCAGATTATGCCCGTCGATCGGCCCGACATAATAAAAGCCAAGCTCCTCGAACAAGGTGCCGCCCATCGCCATGCCGCGGGCATATTCGTCGGTCTTTTTCGCCGCCTTGTGCAGCGGTTCGGGCAGTTTGCGCGCAAAGCGCCGCGCGATCTCGCGCAGCTCGATGAACGGCCGCGACGACACCAGCTTGGCCAGATAGGCCGACAGCCCGCCGACCGGCGGCGCGATCGACATATCATTGTCGTTGAGGATGACGATCAGCCGGTTGCCCGCCGCCTTGGCATTGTTCATCGCCTCATAGGCCATGCCCGCCGACATCGACCCGTCGCCGATCACCGCGATCGCGCGGCCCGGCTCGTCCTTCAGCTTGTTGGCGATCGCAAAGCCCAGCGCGGCGCTGATCGACGTCGAGCTGTGCGCGGCGCCGAACGGATCATATTCGCTTTCGCTGCGCTTGGTAAAGCCAGACAGGCCGCCGCCGGTGCGCAAGGTGCGGATGCGGTCGCGGCGCCCGGTGATGATCTTGTGCGGATAGCATTGGTGCCCGACGTCCCACACGATCTTGTCGCGCGGGGTGTCGAACACATAATGAAGCGCCGTCGTCAGCTCGACGACCCCCAGCCCCGACCCCAGATGCCCGCCGGTGGTGCCGACCGCCGAAATCATCTCGGCGCGCAGCTCGTCGGCGAACTGGCGGAGGTTTTCGGGCTTCAGCTTGCGGAGGTCGGCGGGGACATCCACCGTGTCGAGCAGCGGCGTTGACGGACGATCGGTCATGCCGCCGTCATACTGGTAACCATTGATACTGTCGAACGAAAAGGCGGTGCGGCGGCGGCGTCAGTCCGCCGCGACGCACCGCGCCGCCACCCTTTTGCCGCGCACGAACGCCTGCGACAGGCGGGCGAAGCAATCGGGCGCGACCAGCGCCAGAAAATGCGCGCCGCCCTCGACCGCGGCAAAACGGACCTTGCCCGCTTGCGCCAGTGCTGCGGCATGATGGCGCGCCGCATCATAGGGGGTGTTGGGGTCCAGCGTCCCCTGCATCACCAGCGTTGGCGGCAACCGTGTCGGCGCCTTGCCGTACCAGCCATCGCGATCGTAGAGCGGAAAGGGGGGTGCCGCCAATAATCCCGGCAACGGGCTGGTGAACAATGCGGCTTCCGCCTCCTTCGCGACCGTTTCGGGGCTCAGGTCGCGGCGGGCGTTGTTTTCCGATCCGCTGATCAAAATCACCAACGGCACCGACGACGGCGATTGTGCAAAGCCGCCAAGCTTTGCCGCTTCGCCGCGCAGATCGCCGAGTGTCTGCGTCATCGGTGCCGGATCGCCGCGATCGAGCGCCGCCACGATCGCCGGAATCCGCGCCCGCAGCGCCGGGAAATTGAGCAGCGACCCCATCGCCTGACGCAGATCGCCGCCCGGCACGGCGGCGCGCCAGATATCGGGCTTGGCCAGCACCCGCGTCAGCACCGCCGCCTCGTCCGCGGTCAACAGGCTGCGCCCAACCGTATCGACGATCGCGGTGCGGCGGCCAAGATCGGCCTCCGCCGTCCCGTCCTGCGGCACCAGTCCGTCAAGAATCAGCCCGTCGACCTTCACTGGCGAGGCCGCCATCATCCGCAGCACCAACTGGGTGCCATAAGACACGCCATAGACATAGGTGCGGCCCGGGCCGCGATGGCGCCCGATCAGCGCCGACAAATCCTGCGCCGCATGCGTCACGGTAAAGCTTTTGGCGCGCGCCGGGTCGGCATAGGCATTGCCAATGCACGGTCCCCATTCGTCGCCCGCCAGCGCGATGCCTTCGGCGCTGTCCGGCGCTTCCTCGACCGCACAGATTTTCGTCGAATAGCCGGTGCCGCGATGATCGGGGACAATCAGGTCGAGACCGGGAAAGGCGCGGCGCAGCGTCGGCAGCAGCGGATAGAAACTCGCCCCCGATTCGCCCGGTCCGCCCGCGATCAACCAGATTTCGCCGCGTCGCCGCACCGCCTTGTCGGCCGGGAATTTGCGGACGAACAGCTGCGCGGCCTCGCCGCCGGTAACCCCCGCCGACGGATCGAGCGCAACGCTGTCGGTCAGGCATAGCGACCCCGCCAGCGCGGGAAACCGATCCGCATCGCTGCACGGCGCAAAAATTGCGGAGTCGCCGGAGGGAACGGATGTCGCCGACGCCAAAGTCGACGCCGATGCCGATGTCGATGTCGATGTCGATGCAAGCAGAACCGCCAGCACCGCGGCGCAAATTGTCGATAATTTCATGCGCCCGTGGCTAGTGCGCGCAACGATTCACGGCAAGCGGCCTTTATCGGCACCCGCGCTGTCCCCGGTCTTGTCCCCGGCGCTGCCTTCCGCTGTGTTCGCAGCATCGACCTGCGCATAAAGGCCGCGCACCATCAGGTCGGTGAACACCAGCATCACCCCGATCATCCCGATCAGCAGCGCGACCGCGGCAACCGGGAACGGCCCCAAACTGTCGATCGCGCCGCGCCGCAGCGCGACCGCCAGCCCCGCCGCCAGCGCCATCAGCGCATAACCGATCAGCCGCGGGGTGCGGTTCATGCGCCCGACAGCCTGGCTCGGGCAGGGTCGATCGCTGCGCGCGGGGAACCAACGGCGCTGCGGTGCGATGGGGAAACGGCAAAGGCGCGGTGATGCATGAAAGGCACGATGCGGCCAAAACCGGTTTTCGGCAAGACGAAGCCTTTGCAATATCTGGACCTTCGCCTACACCCCCGGCAAGAGGGGCAAGAATATAGGATGTTTATGCCCGATTTGACGCCGCTCTGCCATTTGGTCCGCCAGACCGGCACGCTCCCGCTCCTCGCCACGCTCGCCTTCGTCGGCCTTGCGTCCGCGCCCGCGTCGGCCGAAGAGGCGCGGCCCACCGACCTGACGGCGCCCGTCGCGGCGCTGGCGGCCCCGCAGATCGACCAGCCGGCCGCCTATCTTCAGGACAGCAGCGACATCGACGACAATATCCTGCTCCCCGCGGCGCGCGACGATGACGACGACAGCGAGCGCAAATGGTCGCGCAACTATATTTCGGTGGCCGGGGGCGTGCTCAGTTCGCCCGACTACAACGGCTCGGACGAGCGCCGCCTGCTCCCCGCCTTTTACATCCGCGGCCGCTATGACGGCTATTCCTTCTCGACCCGCGGCACCAACCTCCAGGTCGACCTGATCCGCCATCGCCGCGGGCAAAAGACCGACTTCAAATTCGGCCCGATCATCAGCCTGCGCGCCGACCGCACCGGCAGCATCAAGGATCCGCAGGTCGAAGCCCTCGGCAAGCGCAAGCTGGCGGTCGAGGCGGGCTTTTTCACCGGCGTCACCCACACCGGAGTGATCACCAGCGACTATGACCAGATCGGCTTTCGCCTCGTCGCGCTGAAGGATATTTCGGGCCGCCACGGCAGCTGGGCGGCGTCGCCGACGATCGATTATGGCACCCCGCTGTCGAAACGCGCCTTTGTCGGCCTTTCGGCGTCGGTCAATTTCTACGGCAAGGGCTTTGGCCGCTATTATTACGACATCGACCCGGTCGGCAGCGCCGCCAGCGGCCTGCCGGTCTATACCGGCGCCGGGCGCAAGGCGACCGCGGGCAAATATACGCTGGGACTGGCGGGCGCCTACGCGCTGTCGGGCGACCTGCGCAAAGGCTTCGTCATGATCGGCGGGGCGCAATATGCCCGCATGGGGTCACGCTACGCCGATTCGCCGATCGTGAAAGATGTGGGCAGCGCCGATCAATGGCTGTTCGGCGGCGGGCTGGCGTATCAGTTCTGACCGGTTGCGACCGATAGCTGCCATAAAGTTCCTCCCCGGAACGGGGAGGGGGACCGCCGCGAAGCGGGGGTGGAGGGGCCGCGAGGGTGCGTCATGGCGCGAGGTTTCGACCCCTCCGTCAGCCCTGCGGGCTGCCACCTCCCCGTTCCGGGGAGGATCAGGAAATGGCCGCTTCCCACCCCAAAGCCGCCGTCGCCTTCCCTCACCCCAACCCCGCCGTCCGCACCCGCCCCTTCATCGCTGCCACGAACGATCGCACCGCGGGTAATCCCGCTCGCGACGGTTCGAACAGCAGGTGGACCGGCAGCGCGGGCGGCTGTTCCTCGGTCAGCAGCGCGATCAGCCGCCCGGCCGCCAGCGCATCGGCGAGCTGGTAACTCAGCAGATTGGCGATCCCCAGCCCCGCCTCGGCGGCCGCGAGCGCGCCGTCGACGGTGTTGAGCACCAGCCGCGGGCGCGGATCCAGCCGCCACTTGCCGCGCGCCAGCTGCCATTCCCCCGTCGCGCGCGGCCCCATCGTCCCGATCAGGTCATGCCCGGCCAGTTCGGCGACCCTTTGCGGTGCGCCGCGCCGCGCCAGATAGGCAGGGCTGGCGACCAGCATCTGGTGGACCCAGCCGATCCGCACCGCCTTCAATCCCGAATCGGCGAGCGGCCCGATCCGCACCGCGACGTCGATCCCCTCCTCGACGATGCGGACATTGCGATCGATCAGCATCATCCGCGCCGCCAGCTCGCGGTGGCGCGCCATCAGTTCGGCGACCACCGGTAGCACGTGCAGCCGCCCGAACATCACCGGCGCGGTGATATACAGCTGCCCGCGCGGCTCGGCCGCCGCCCCGCGCAACTCGCGCTCGGCCCCCGCCAGATCGGCCAGGATGCGCCGCGCCTGTTCCAGGAACGCCGCCCCGGCGTCGGTCAGCGCGACCGCGCGCGTCGACCGGTGAAACAGCGTCGTTCCCAATCGCGCCTCGAGCGCCGCGATGCCGCGCGTCACCGCGGGCGGCGAACTGTTCAGCTTGCGCGCCGCCGCCGCGAACCCGCCCTCGCCCGCGACGGCAACGAACATTTCCAGCGTCAGCAACCGGTCCATCGATTATTCCATCTTGTGAAATAGAGTTGTTCCCATTGCGCCTGTTATCACGATCAGCGCAATTATCTACATAAGGGCCAGCGACCGCGGGCGTGCCCCCTCTGCCCGCGGCCGCCCCTGGGATCCTGACCCTTGCAAAGGTTCCGCATCATGGCGCAAAATTACCGGCACACGCTGTTCAGCGACGACGTCAAAGCCCTGCAGGAAAAACATGGCTCGTGCGCGTCCTACCTCAAACTCGACGCGGGCGCCGACGGCACCCCCGACGCGCTGACCGCCAAGGAAATCGGCTTCATGGCGCTGCGCGACAGTTTCTACATGGCCAGCGTCAACGCCGACGGCTGGCCCTATATGCAGCACCGCGGCGGCCCGGCGGGTTTCGTCCGTCCCATCGCAGGCAATCGCATCGGCTTTGCCGATTATCGCGGTAACCGGCAATATATCAGCACCGCCAATCTGGCGCGCCACGACCGCGTTTCGCTGTTCCTGATGGACTATCCGAACCGCGACCGGCTTAAGCTGGTCGGGCATGCGCACAGCGTCGAACTCGCCGACGATCCCGCGCTGGTCACCTCGCTGATGCCCGAGGGGTATCGCGCGATCCCCGAGCGCGCCTTCCTGATCGACGTGATCGGGTGGGAGTGGAATTGTTCGCAGCATATCACCCCGCGCTTCACCGAAGCCGAAATCGCCGCCGCGATCAAACCGATGGCGGCCGAACTCACCCAGCTGCGCGCCGAACTTGCGGCGCTGCGCGCCCCTTCATCAGGAGAATGACGATGATCCAGCTGCACGGCACCCCGCGCTCGGGCAACACGCACAAGGTCCGCATGGCGCTGACCTTCCTCGGCCTGCCGTGGGAAGAACAGCCGACCGACGCCGCGGCGCGGCAATCCGATGCCTTTCGCGCCCTCAACCCGATGGCGCAGATCCCGCTGTTCATCGACGGCGGTTTTCGCCTGCGCGACAGCCAGGCGATCCTTGCCTATCTCGCGGCGCGCCATCGCCCCGGCGATTGGGACGGCCACACCGCCGAAGAGCGCGGCGAGATTGGCGTCTGGCTGTCGCACGCCGCCAACGAAATCGCCAACGGCCCGGCGACGCTGCGCCTCGCGCGCCAGTTCGATATCCCCATCGCCGAAGCGCAGGCGCAGGCGGTCACCGCGCGGTTCCTGCCCGCCATCGAGGCGCATCTGGCGACGCGGCGCTGGCTCGTGGGCGACCGACTGACCATCGCCGACCTCGCCGCCAGTCCCTATCTGGCGCTCGCGGGGGAGGGCGACATCGATCTTGCCGACTGGCCCGCAATCCGCGAATGGACGGACCGGATCGCGGCACTGCCCGGCTTTCCCGCCATGCCGGGCTGGCCCGCGCAACCCGCCAGTTGAGGAGCCGACCGATGCCTTATGTGAATATCAGGATCACCCGCGAGGGCGCGACCCCCGCACAAAAGGCCGAACTGATCGGCGGGGTCACCGAATTGCTCCAGCGCATCCTCGGCAAGAACCCCGCGACCACGGTGGTGACGATCGACGAGGTCGATCTGGACAATTGGGGCATCGGCGGCCTGCCGGTCACCGAATTTCGCGCCGCGCAGGCGGCAAAGGCGCCGCCGCAATGACCAGCAGCAACGCGCCGACCTTTGCGATCGTCATGCTGCTGACCGGCATCGGCATCCCGATCCTCGCCGCCTTGAACGGCGGGCTCGGCGGACGACTCGGCAGCCCGCTGGCCGCATCGACCATCCTGTTCGGCCTCGCCTTCCTGATCGCCGCCACCGGCGCGCTGGCGACCGGGTCGCTCGGCCAGATCCGCTTTTCGTCCGACATCCCGTTTCATTTCTACTTCGGCGGGCTGTTCGTCGCTTTCTATGTGATTGCGGTGACCTTCATCGCGCCCAAATTCGGGGTCGGCAACGCGATCTTCTTCGTCCTCGTCGGCCAGCTGATCAGCGCCGCGGTGATCGATCATTTCGCGCTGTTCGGATCGATGCGCTTTCCGATCGATGCGAAACGCCTCGCGGGCATCGCGCTGATGGTCGCCGGCGTGTATCTGGCGCGCCGGACGGGTTGAAGGCAGGCTGGAGGGCGGTCACGGATATACACTTTCGTCATCCCGGACTTGATCCGGGATCCATCGGCCCTCGCACCAAAAGGCAGTGCACGGGGTCATGGCCCTCGGATCAAGTCCGGGGTGACGAATACATGCGGGCAATTTCTCGCAGCGAACACCCTCCCGCACATATGCTCCGTCACGTCGGATGCCCGTCGCCCGTCAGCGCCGCCGAAAGGCCCAACGCATCGGTTTCGACCCGTCGATCAGCGAAATCGTCGCCGTCAGCGTGTCGCCGGTGCGGGCATAATGGATGCGCTGCGGATAATCATGCGCCGCATTCTCGAACGTCGCGCTGCTGGCGTCGCGGCGTACCAGCGCAAACGCGACCGGCGCCCGCCCACCCGGCTGCGCGATATAGGCGGGGACGCCATCCGCGCCTGCCTGCACCCGCAGAAACTCAAATTCGCGCAAGCCGTCGCCGCGTCCCGACCGGCTGTGCCCCAGCATCACCCCGCCGCGCGGGGCCGTCCAGCTTTCCTCGGTCCAACGGTCACCCTCCTCGCGCACCCATTGCCCCGCCAACCAGCCAAGATCCTCGACCTTCGCCGCCGGGCTTGCCGCCGCCAGCATCACCGCCGCAGCCATCGCCAGAATTGCTTTCATACCCGCCTCCTGCCGCACCCGACTGACAGTATCGCCGCATGCCATCTTGAACCGACGCGACAATCATCGTCTAACCGCGCGCATGGAATATCGCGAAACCCCGCCACCACCGCATCTCGCCGGGCTGGTCAAGGCCCGCTGGGCGCTGGAAGCGGGCGGCGCAGCGGACGCATGGTTGCCGCAACAGGCAACCCCCGACGGCTGTATCGAGATCATCCATCGCATCCGCGGGCGCTCGCGCTGGGGCGGCGAACAGCCCGCCCGCTTTGTCGTCGGGCTGGTCGACCGCCCGCAACCGTTCGCGATCAGCGGCGACGCGGCGTTCGAGGCGCTGCGGCTGTGGCCTTGGGCGTGGCGCCTGATCGGTGACATCCCGCTCGCCGCGCTCCACGGACGCTGGCAGGCCCTGCCCGACGCCGATTTCACCGCGATCGAAACCCGTCTGTCCGCCGCCACCGAAATGGCGCGGATCGGCATCGCGCTCATCACGGCACCGAGCGTCGCGGCGATGTCCGCCGCCACCGGCATGGCGCCGCGCGCGCTGCAACGCTGGTTCGCGCGCCATGTCGGGATGCCGCCGCGCCGCTACCTGCAACTGCTGCGTTTTCAAAGCGCGTTCGAAACCCTGCCCGGCGAAGCCAGCCTGGCGGGTCATGCCGCGGCGCAGGGCTTTGCCGACCAGGCGCATATGGCGCGCGCGTTTCGCGCCCTCGCGGGCGTCCCCGCCGGGACCGCGCGGCGCCGCGCGCGCGGTCCCTTCCTGACCTAGGGTCAGGAAGGGACGAGGGTCCGCGCACCGGTACACCAACCGATTGTGCGGGGCGCGAAGCCGCTGATATATCGTCGCCATGATCTCGCGCCTTGCTTTCGGTCTCGTCGCCGTTTTCACCTTTGCCTTGCTCGCGCTGCCGCGACCCGCCGCCGCCGCCTATCCCTGTCCCGGCGGCCCCGGACCCGGCGAGGTTCAGGTCGGCGTGTCGGGGGGCAGTCATGGCATCGCGGCGATCCCGATGTGCGATCGCGCCCAGGGCGGCGGCGGCGGCGGTGGGGGCGGCGTCTATTATATCTATGGCTCGATTGCCTGGCACCCCGACGCCGACGATGTCTGGATGATCGGCAGCTACGACGCGCCCCATATCGCCGAGCGCGAGGCGCTGGCGGCGTGCAACGCCGCGATGGGCGGCGGCTGCAGCTCGATCGGCGAATGGCATAATTCGTCGATGGCGATCATTCGCGATCGCTCCGGCGTGCTGTGGAACGCCTGGACCGGTAACGGCGGCGCCGCGCGCAACCGCACGCTTGCCGAATGCAGCGCCAAACAGCATGTCCCCTGCGAAGTCCTCGCCACCTTTTCGTCGGGCAAGCGCCGCCACGCGCCCAATCTTGCCACCGCACGCAAGCTTTACGCCGTCGGCGCGTGGGTCGAGGGGACCGATGGGTTCGACAGCCGTCTCTATATCGCCAGCGGCCAGCGCGATCCGCGCACCGCCGAACGTCTGGCGCTCGAAGCATGCGCCAAGGCAACCGCGCGGCGGTGTGAAATTCTCGCCTTCGCCGGCAACGGCTTTATCCAGACCTATCGCCTCGGCGCCAGCGACCAGAGCGCGACGGTTGAAACCAGCGCCAAGCGCGCGGCGCAGGCGGCGCAGGCGAACTGCAAGAAACGCAAACAGGCCTGCACGCTCCAGCGCGCCTATGACAGCCGCATCCCCGGCGAATTCGTCCATGATTTCATGGCGTCGGCGGCGAAATAGCGCCGCGGCGCGTGGCCCGCGCGATCAGGGCTGCGGCGCCGGGTTCCGCATATCCCCGACCAATTCCCAGCAGGTCTCGGTCGGATAAAACAGCAACGTCCCGCCGCCGCCCGTGGCGCGCACCAGTTCGCCCAGCCCTTCTTCCAGCTCGGGCGGCGGCGGGGTCTGATGCTTCTGGAAAATCCCCGGCAGCCAGTCGACGCGGCGGCGATTGTCGTTCGCGGTGTTGAACTCCAGCCGGACATAGGACAGGTCGCGCCACGACGCGTCGGGCTTGGCTTCGAACGCCGCCGCCGATGCCGCCGTCACAAACTCATAATCCATCGGCGCGACCGGAAACGCATCGCGGCCCAGATAGTCGCGGCGCGTTTCCGACCGGCTTTGGCCGGTCACGCCTTGCTCGACGGTTGCCGCGGTATATTTCGCACGCACCGCCCACGACCCGCTAAACGCCTTGAAAAAGGACGGAAAATCGACCGCATTACAGGCGCCGTCGGCCATTTCGAGGAACAGCCGGTCGCTTTCGGTCATCGTTCGCGCCGGGGGGACTGCGGGGCTCGCCGCATCCGCCGCCTCGCCGGACCAGCCCACGGCCAGCGCCGCCAGCCACAGCGCCGCGCCGATTCCGCCCATTCGTCCGTTCCGCCGCATCCCAACCGGTCCTCTATTCCATGCCCAAACCCACGCCGCCTATACGCCAGAAGCGCCGCCGCCGCTCGGCCCGCTTGTACCGGTGCATCGCGCCGCGCCCGCGCGCAAGCGCATGGACAGCGACGCGGCGGCCCGCTACATCTTGGCCATCCCCGGGGAGCCGCGTCTGCAATGGCCGGTTGAGAGCGGAATAGACCGCGACCCGTTGAACCTGATCCGGATAATACCGGCGGAGGGAGGGTCGGTATTCCATACGCGGAATCTCCGTCTTCGCTCCGAACATATGGAGCGACTGCACATGGCCGACATCGATTCCCGCCTCGACAAGGGCGCCGCCCTCCCCGGAACCTTAGGCACCATCGGCGTCACCACCGGCCCGATCCGCGGCAGCCGCAAGATCCATGTCGCCACCCAGACCGGCAGCGGCATCCGCGTCGCGATGCGCGAGATCGACCTCGACCCGCACAGCGGCGAGCCCCCCGTCCGCGTCTATGACACCAGCGGCCCCTACACCGACGCGAACGCCACCATCGACATCAACGCCGGCCTCCCCGAACTCCGCCGCGACTGGATCCGCGCCCGCGGCGACGTTCAGGACGTCACCCAACGCGAGGTGAAGCCCGAGGACAACGGCCAGCTCGGCCCCGACCGCAGCGGCGGCGTCCCCGCCTTCCCCAACGTCCGCCGCAACGTCCTCCGCGCCAAACCCGGCCAGAACGTCAGCCAGATGCACTACGCCCGCCGCGGCATCATCACGCCCGAGATGGAATATGTCGCCGAGCGCGAAAATCTCGGCCGCGCGCGCCTCGCCGAATATAAGCGCGACGGCGAAAGCTTCGGCGCCAGCATCCCCGATTACGTCACCCCCGAATTTGTTCGTGATGAAGTGGCAAGAGGCCGCGCGATCATCCCCAGCAACATCAACCACCCCGAAAGCGAGCCGATGGCAATCGGCCGCAACTTCCTCGTCAAGATCAACGCCAATATCGGCAACAGCGCGGTCGCATCCGACGTCGCATCCGAAGTCGACAAGATGGTGTGGTCGATCCGCTGGGGCGCCGACACCGTCATGGACCTGTCGACCGGGCGCAACATCCACGACACGCGCGAATGGATCATCCGCAACTCGCCCGTCCCGATAGGCACCGTCCCCATCTATCAGGCGCTCGAAAAGGTCGGCGGCATCGCCGAGGATCTGACCTGGGAAATCTTCGCCGACACTTTGATCGAGCAGGCCGAACAGGGCGTCGACTATTTCACCATCCACGCCGGGGTCCGCCTGCCCTATGTCCCGCTCGCGGCCAAGCGCATGACCGGCATTGTGTCGCGCGGCGGCAGCATCATGGCGAAATGGTGCCTCGCGCATCACAAGGAAAGCTTCCTCTACGAACGCTTCGACGAGATTACCGAGATCATGAAGGCCTATGACGTCGCCTACAGCCTCGGCGACGGCCTGCGCCCCGGCAGCATCTACGACGCGAACGACGAGGCGCAATTCGCCGAGCTCTACACGCTGGGCGAGCTCACCAAGCGCGCCTGGGCGCAGGATGTGCAGGTGATGATCGAGGGGCCGGGCCATGTCCCGATGCACAAGATCAAGCAGAACATGGAAAAGCAGCTCGAAGCCTGCGGCGAGGCGCCCTTCTACACGCTCGGGCCGCTCACCACCGACATCGCGCCGGGTTACGACCATATCACCAGCGGCATCGGCGCCGCGCAGATCGGCTGGTACGGCACCGCGATGCTTTGCTACGTCACGCCCAAGGAGCATCTTGGCCTGCCCGACCGCGACGATGTGAAGGTCGGCGTCGTCACCTACAAGCTCGCCGCCCACGCCGCCGACCTCGCCAAGGGCCACCCCGCCGCGCAGGTCCGCGACGACGCGCTATCGAAAGCGCGCTTCGAATTCCGCTGGCGCGACCAGTTCAACCTGAGCCTGGATCCCGACACGGCGGAGCAATATCACGACCAGACGCTCCCCGCCGAAGGCGCCAAGACCGCGCATTTCTGCAGCATGTGCGGCCCCAAATTCTGCTCGATGAAGATCAGCCAGGAAGTCCGTGATTTTGCCAAGCTGCAAAATCAGGACAGCGCGGGCTTCATCGCCGCCGAAGAGGCAGAGAAGGGCATGGCGCAGATGAGCGAGGTTTATGAGGAAACCGGGCGCGAGCTGTATATGGGCGCGGGTGGGCGGGAGCATGATTGAGGGAAGGGAGAATCGATGTTTTGGCGCAAGAAGAAGAAACAGAAATTCCTCTTCAAGGCGAACAACGACATCTTGTCCTTCTGCACATGCGAAGATGAGCCGGCGATGTCCGAGGGGCAACTCGATTGCCCATGGTGCGGCTGCGGCTGGATGATCGCCTGCTCCAAATGCAGCAAATCGTTCATCTTCGCCGAAGTGCGTGAAACCGACATCCCGCTCATCGAACTCGGCCGGCGCGAGGCCGCTGCGCGCGGCTTCAAGACGGTGACTGATGAAGACATCGCCGAATGGGCTGAAGGCATGGCCGAAGTGCTCGACAATTTCGAAGTCGGCGACGTCGTCGTCTATCTCGACGGGTCCTACTGGACAATCGATTCAACCGATGTGGAATTCGACGGCTTCTACGCCTCGCACAAGCTCGCGAGATTGCCTCACGCCGAAGCACTGGAGGACCCGCCGCATCTGCGCGCAATGCTGGGCGACAAGCAATATTGGCTCGACCGCGAACGGCCGGATCGGGAGTGAGGTTTGTTTGAGATTTCTTGGCTGGAATCTCGCTTATCCGAATCAAGTTTCCCGCTTATCCCCTTGGCGCATGTATCTGGAAACCGGCCGCACTAAGCATATAGTCCCTGCCTTCAACGAAGCGAGACGACCATGAAGCCACCGAAACGCCTGCCCTACGAACTGGTGATCGTCGCCGGTCTACTGCTGGGAAGCTGTAAGCCCGCATGGGAGAGCAAGCTAGAATACGCCGACGTGAACGCCCGCAACGCCATTGCTCGCGTCGAAGCTCTAGAGAGTCGTGTCGAGGAACTCGAGCGGCGGCTGCGGTAGTGTTAGAATTGAGCCTGAGGCTCTTTAATCCGCTGACTGTGTCTCGGGTGGCGCGAGTTTCACATTAAGCGCGCCAATTCTATACTCATCATCGCCGACGAGGACCTTGACCCTGAGCGTCGTTTTTTCAGTGAATGTCATTTGCCCACACTCTGCATTGATGCCGATCTCAAGGAACTTATTGCCATCCGAATTCACAGATTCGGGGAATTCGAATTCGTCGGGAAGCGGCCCGGCTTCGACTGGCGTCTCCAGCAAGACCTCTGTCTCGGAGGCGGTTTCTCTCGTGACCCGTATAGCCGCGGTTACAGGAAGAGTGGCGGGGTCTACACGGAATCGAATGGCTATTCCGAGCTTGGGAATGCTGGCCGGAGCATTCCCAAAAATGGTCATCTCTCCGCCGTAGACCCCGACCAGTGTTATTTTGCCATTCACTTCCCGACGAATGTCATCGCAAAAAATCACGAAGCCAGATGGCATTGTCGGCGAGATAATCACGCAGCAACCTCTGCGAACTGAAACTTTCCTGTCATTCGAGCGCCAGTAGCCTTCGGACCACCCGTGATGAATGAAGCATTGGATGTAGTAGCGGTCGTAACTACCGCAGAACGCGCGCCGACGGGCGTGTAGAGGCGGCCGTCATGTCGGTCTCGGGCTACTACCTGCAGATCCACTCCAAGCGCGGACGCTATATCAGCGATCGTATTCGCCTCCCAATTCGGGAGGCCATTAAACCAGCGTGATACCTGAGACTTATTGATGCCTAGGCTGTCCGCGAGTTGCTGGAGCGTGTAGCCTCCGGGTGCCTTTTTCCGTTCTGTCACGACAGCCCAAAACAGGCTTACCAGTTCAGATCGCAGCATGCTCCGATCATACTCGCGGTCAAAATCCGCTTGGTCAAAATCATTCATTGTCCAAATCCCGAAAAACGTAGCTCAAATAATCTGAATTCGATGCAGAGCGAATGGGCCGGACGCCTCCGGTCCTCTCGTCCCAACTCGCGGCGATACGCTCGGCATGAGCATGGTATTGGGCTGGCGAACCAAGCTCAGCCCGCAGCGCAAACTCAAGGCCTACGAATACATCTTGATGAACAAACCGACCCAAAAGACGCGCTTGGAAGTCGCGCGGCTTGCGGATGGCGAACGCCCATACCTCGTCCACATTGTTCAATAATTTCAGGTCCGGCTTAGTTCCCGCTGCCCGGCTAACCGTCACATGATATCCGGCTCGAAATGTATCGAGCGACTGGCTCGCCCAAATGCATGGAAATCCGGGTTCGCGAGCATCGAGCATGTGGTCAATCTCAGCAGGTAGTATCACAACCCTTTTCCGCTCCATGCCGGAACGGGCCTTGTAGAACTCACGTTCGACAAAACCTGCGCGCCTCAACTGCTCCACAGATAGGAGAGTTGCGTTAAAAGTCAACTAATGCCCCCTGCCATTCTTGGGGCATTTTTTGCATAAATCTTCCGCTTTGGGAAACTCGAGATAATGTATGTAAACCATCATGCGCGCCCGGAACCCCCTCTACGTCATGGCCAAGCCGCCGCCGGAGGTGCAGGCGCAGATCGCCGCACTGCCGCGCAACGATCCCGGGCGCGGCCCCGACCTGCTCCATGTCACGCTCATCTCGCTCTACGACCTGCATTATGCGCCGCCCGAGTGGCTGCCCGCGACCATCGCCGCGCTCGACGGCTTTGCCGCAGCCCCCTTCCCGCTCGCCTTCGATCGGATCGAGAACCGCAAGGCGGTGACGCTGCGGACGCGCGAGCCGCTGGCCGGGGCGCGAGCGTTTCAGAAGGCGCTGGTCAACCATCTGATGCGCGAAAAGGCGCCGATCATGGACGGCACCACCCCCGAACCGCACATCACGATCAACTATCGCGGCGACCGGCTGGGCAGCGAGACTCTGGGCAGGAAAACACCGCCGATCGGTTGGACGGTCGACGAAATCATCCTGACCGAAAGCATCGTCGGCAAGACCACCCATGTCGAACATGGCCGCTGGCGGCTGCGCGCCGCCTGACGCCGACGGAACTCCCGCCTGTTTCAAGGCTTTACTTCCTGCGTGGGGCAAAACCACAGCATGCCCACGCCCTTGCGGCCCGGCACGCGACACATGGAGTGATGTCGATGAACAAGCTGATGATCCTGCCGCTGGCCGCGGCGACCGCGCTGGCCGGCTGCGCCGGGACCTATGGCAGTGTCGGCGGCGGCGCCAGCGCCTATGACGACGGCGGCTATGGCTATTACGACCCCGGTTATTACAGCCAGTACGGCAATTACGATTACGACCGCCCCGATCCGCGTTACGGCGGCTATTATGCCGACCAATATTATCGCGGCGACCGCCGTTATCGCGAACGCCGCCTGTCGTCGAACGACCGCGTCTATCGCGGCCGCGACAATAAATATTATTGCCGCCGCAACGACGGGTCGACCGGGCTGATCGTCGGCGGGGTCGTCGGCGGCATCGCGGGCAATGCGATCGCGCCGGGCGGGTCCGAAACGCTGGGCACCATCCTGGGCGCCGTCGGCGGCGCGGTGGCGGGGCGCGCGATCGAACGCAGCGGCAACAACGACGACGTCCGCTGCCGCTGACCGCGACGCCTAACCGAAACGCGGCAGGATCGGGGCCGCCAGCCTGCTACGCCCGGCGGCCCCTTTCCTTGCCCTTCCCCGGCGTGATAGGCTGTCCCGATGTCGCACCCCTCGAACATCGTCCATTGCACCGGTCCGCACGATCCGCACGCGCTCGACGGCATTTCGCGGCGCCACCGCAGCGGCGATCTCGACCAGCCCTGTCCCGAATGCGGCGGCTATGGCCAGTGGAACGTCCAGATCGACCTGGTAAGCCACCGGTCGATCCGCCACGCCTGTCCCAAATGCGACGGGCGCGGCTGGATCGAAACCGGCGACGACATGGTCCCCAGCCACGACATCGCGCGCAGCGAAGCGGGGCATCCGATGTGGACGGTGCGGCTCGACCCGTCCGACGACCGCGAATAGGCGGCGGCGTCGCCCGATGGGTCAGCCGCCGGGCTGAGCCATATTGCGTGCGATGAGCGCTGGAGAGGGAGAGTGACGATGATGACCGCCGCCAAAATCGCCGCCGCGCTCCTGCTCGCGCTTCAGGCCGCGCCCGCGGCGCCCGATCCGCGGCGCCCCGCGGCGCCCGATCCGCGGCGCCCCGCGGCGCCCGATCCGCGGCGTCCCGCGCCGACGATCGACACCGCGGCACCCGCCCTGCCCGCGCTCGCCCGCCCGGCGGTGCTGATTGTCAGCAAGACCAACGGTTATCGCCACGACAGCATCGCGCAGGCGGTGCCCGCGATCGCGGCGTTGGCGAAGGCGCGCGGCTGGAGCAGCTTCGCGACCGAAAATGCCGCGATCTTTAACGCGCGGCAACTCGCCAAATTCGACGTCATCGTCTTTGCCAACGCCAGCGGCGACATTTATACGGCGCAGCAGCGCGCCGCCTTTCAGGCGTGGCTCGCCAAAGGCGGCGGCTTTGTCGGGCTGCATAGCGCGGGCGACGGCAGCCATCCGGGCTGGTTCGTCCAGCTGCGCGGCAACGGCAATTTCACCGGCCACCCCGGCGGCGCCGACCAGTTCCAGACGGCCGACCTGATCATCGCCGACCGCACCCATCCCGCGACCCGCCACCTGCCCGCGCGCTGGCGCTGGACCGACGAATATTACAGCTGGGACGCCGCCCCCGTGGCCGACGCGCGGGTGCTGGTCCGGCTCGACGAGGCCAGCGTGCGGCTCGAACCCAAACTCCGCATGGGCGGCGATCATGCGCTGATCTGGTGGCGCTGCGACGGCCGCGCGCGCATCTTCTACTCGGCGCTCGGCCACCAGGCCGGGGCGTGGGCCGACCCCGACCACCTGCAGATGCTGGACGGCGCGATCGGCTGGGCGGCGCGGCGCGAAGGAACGGGCTGCGACGAACCCGCGGCGGCAAAGCCATAGTTTTCATTCGCTATTTATCCGGGTAGAGTGCCGCCACCCGTCCGCTGGTCGGCGCGCGCCAGCACCTTGTCGAAGTCGCGGCGACGGACGTGCCGTTTCGCGTCATTGTCGTCGCAGTCGGAGCACCATCGCGGCCTGTCCCCGCGACCGGACTCCGGCACCGTCCATATCGCCGTTCTTTGGGAGCCTGCCCATGCGTATCGTTCTGCTCGCCGCCGCCCTGCTCGCCGCGCCCGCCGCGGCGCAGACCGATGCCCCGATCGTCGTCATCGGCCAGCGCGACATCGAACGACAGATCGAATCCTTTGTCGGCGCGCTGACTCCTGCACCGCCGCGCGGCCAGATCGCCCGGTTTGAAACCGCCGTCTGTCCGGGCGCCTTTGGCCTGGCCGAAACCCAGCGCGTGGCGGTTCGCGATCGCGTCCGGCTCATCGCAGAAAGCATCGGGCTTGATGTCGCAGCCCCCGATTGCAAACCCAATCTGCTCATCGTCGTGACCGCCGACAAGACCGCGTTCATCAAGGGGCTGAGCAAGGATCATCACTATATGTTCGGCAACCGGACGCCGACCGAGGTCCGCCGGATCATTGCCCAACCTGGGCCCGCGGCTGCGTGGCAGGTTCAGCAGATGGTCAACGCCGACGGGCGGCCGATCCCGAACGAAGGCGAATTCGCGATCAACCGCACCATCCGCTCCCCGTCACGAATCACCGCGGCGGCGCGGCCGACGTTTCTGGCGGCGGTCGTCATTGTCGAAAGCAAGGCGCTGGAGGGCCTGACGACGACCCAATTGGCCGATTATGCCGCCATGCGCGCGCTGGTCCGCATCGATCCCGCGAAGGTCGATGCCGCGACGCCCGCGACGATTCTGCGCATTCTCGACGCTTCGCCCGACAGCGAAGTACCGGTGACGCTGACCCAGTGGGATTTCAGCTTTCTCAAGGGGCTTTATTCCAGTCCCGACAATCTCTACGCCCCGTCGCAGCGTTCCGAAATCGAGCGCACGATGGAACAGGAACTGGATCGGTCGGGCGGCGACGGCGCGCCCCGTCCGGGCGGCGCGCCTGGGTAAAGGGATATGACGGACGATGGCCACCGATGACGTTCTGGATCTCGGCGGCGCGAAAAGACGGCTGGCGCTGGCGCTGCGGCCGCGGATCGCGCTCATCGGATTGACCAGTTGTGCGTTCGAATTTCCCGGCGACGCCCAGGACCGCATCGCGGTGACCGACCGCATCTCGCACACCGATGCCGCCGGCCCCGGCGCGGATGCGTGGAGCGCCAGCACCGTCGCGCGCGTCACCGCGCTCGACGCCGATCCCGATTTGCGCGCGCTGCGCCAGCGCCTGTTCGAAGTCGGCGTCGCGTCGGCGTTCGAGGGCGACCACGACGACAAAGGGCTGTGGACCAGCCTCGTCCTGCGCTGCCCGCGCTCGCGGCTCGCGGCGCTCGAAACGCTCGCCGCCGACGATGCCGGAATCGCGCGCGACGAACGCCACGACGTGTCGGCGCAATTCGCCACCTACATGCTGCGCAACCATCATCGCGATTGGCAGGCGAACCGCACCAGGCTGCCTGATGTCGGCGAAAGTCCCTATACCCCGCAAGAGGAATGGAACCCGCTCGTCGGCACCTGATGATCCCCCGATGACCCCCGCCTTTGTCATGATCGACGATTTCGCCGCCGATCCGCACGAACTGCGGCGGCAGGCGCTGGCGCTCGGCTATGACGAAAAGGACGGTCAGGCCAATTATCCGGGGGTCGTGTCGGCGCGCGCGCTGCCGATCAAAGGGCTCGACGACTATGTTTCGCGCATCGTCGGCACCCGCGTCGTCGGCGCCCCGGGCACCCTCCACGGCCATTGCCGCCTGACCCTGAAGGGTGATCGCGGGCGCAGCGGCGTCCATATCGACCCCGCCTTCTACTCGGGCATCCTCTATCTCAGCCTGCCCGAACATTGCCGCGGCGGCACCGATTTCTACCGCCATCGCCGCACCGGGCTCGACCGCGTCCCGACAACCCGCGAGGGCATCGTCGCGGCCGGATATGGCGACATCAACCAGCTGGTCGATGACGTGGTGAACCGCGACACCGCCAGCCCGGCGCGCTGGGAAAAAAGCTTCACCGCGCCGATGCGCTGCAACCGGCTGATCCTGTTCAGCCCGTGGATGTTCCACAACAGCGCCGACGGTTTCGGGACGACGCCCGCCGACGGTCGGCTCGTCTATCTGATGTTTTTCGCCGCGGCTTAGTTCTCGAGGCTATGCTCGAGGGTGATTTCGCAATCGAGCAGCTTCGACACCGGGCAGTTCATTTCGGCTTCTTTGGCGATGCGGGCAAATTCCTCGGCGTCGATTCCCGGCACCTTGGCGGTCAGCGTCAGCGCCGACTTGCTGATCTCGAACCCACCCTCGACCTGATCGAGCGTTACCGCCGCGCTGGTTTCCAGCGTGTCGCCCGCATAGCCCGCGCGCGCCAGCCCGAACGACAGCGCCATGGTGAAACACGCCGCATGCGCCGCCGCGATCAACTCCTCGGGATTGGTCCCCGGCAAACCCTCGAACCGCGTCCCAAAACCATAGGGCTGCTTGTCGAGCACCCCCGACTTGGTCGTGATCGACCCCTTGCCTTCCTTGCCGAACCCTTCGTAGCGGGCGGATGCGCGATTGACGGTCATGCTTATGTCTCCTTGGCTTGGAACGATGGAAACCGACGGGCGGTGCGTCAGCGCGCTACCCCCGCCTTGTCGAGTTCGGCTCCCAGCCGCCCGGTCAGCCACAGCCCCCACATTTTGAAATCGGCAGCCAGGCTCCACAACGGATAAGTAAAGGTCGCGGGGCGATTCTTCTCGCCCCCGAAATGCGCCGCCCACGCAAAGGCATAGCCCGCCAGCGGCAACGCGATCAGCCACCCCCAGCGCCCGGTGACCACCGCCGCCACCGCGATCAGCACGACCAGGCTGGTCCCGACATAATGCAGCGCCCGCGTCGATGCCTTGCTATGTTCGCGCAGGTAAAAGGGCCAGAATTCGGCGAAGCTGGTGTAGAGTCGCGGCATCGCGCGAGGATGCTGCGGCGCGCGCACGCGGTCAAGCCTGCGCAAACCGGCTAGCCGCGCTTCAACCGTACCAGCGCGCTGTCCAGTGCTTGCAGGAACTGTGACCGGTCGGCCTTGGAAAACGGCGGCGGACCGCCCATCCCGTCGCCCATGCCCGACCGCAAATCGGCCATGATCGCGCGCGTCGCGATCGCCGGGCCGATCGACGCGAGCGTGAACGGCTTGCCATTGGGGCCGAGCACGATCGCCCCCGCCTTGAGCGCCCGGTCGGCGAGCAGGATGTCAGCGGTGACCACGACGCTCTGCCCATCGGCCGCCTCGGCGATCCAGTCGTCGGCGGCATCGAAGCCGTCGGACACGACAATGCGCTCGATCAGCGGATGCTCGGGGACGCGCAAGCGGCTGTTGCTCACCACCTTCACGGCCACCTCGTGCCGCCAGCCGACACGATAAATCTCGTCCTTCACCGGACAGGCGTCGGCATCGACGAGGATCTGGAGTGCCATCGACAGAGCAAACGCGGTCAGTCGACCACGACGCCTTTCCAGAAGGCGATACGGTCCTTGATTTCGGCTGCCGCATCCTTGGGGTCGGGATAGTACCAAGCGGCGTCTTTGTTCACCCGGTCATCAACGGTGACATGGTGGTAGTGCGCTGTGCCCTTCCACGGACAAAAGCTCGTCGTCGCACTGTCCGACAGCACCGCCGCATCGACCGCGGCGCGCGGGAAATAATGATTGCCCTCGACGACCACCGTCGCGTCGCTCTCGGCGATCACCGCACCGTTCCATCGTGCCTGAACCATGCTTGTCTCCTGCCCGCTACGCCCGCCTATTTCTTCATATTGTCGAGGCCCACGACCACCCCGACCTTGGTCGACGGATTGCTCGCATTTGCCTTTTTGGGCTTTTCGGCCTTGGGCTTGCGGACTTCGCGGTTCGTCTTCTTCTGGCCTTTGGCCATGATCAATACCTTGAAAGAGCCGGGCGCCTGTGCCCGTCGCCGCGCAGCCTAGGCGCTTTGCCGCCGCAAGTCGCCCCTTATCCCGCCAGCCCGTCCCACATCAGCTTCGCGCCGAGCACCACCATGAGCAGGTAGATCAGGACGTAAAAACGCGCGCCGTCGATCCGTTTCAGCCAACGCACCGTCAGCAAGGTCGACACGATCGCGAGCGGCATCAGCAGCGCCGCGGCGACGAGCACCTCATGCGGAAAGGCGCCGAGCGCGATATAAGCGGGCACCTTGATCCAGTTGATCGCCGCGAACAATATCGAACTCGTCCCGACAAACACCAGATGCGGCAGGCGGCGCGGCGTCACCCACATCTGAAACGGCGGCCCGCCCGCATGCGCAATCTGGCTGGTAAAGCCGGTGGCGACCCCGAACAGGCTGCCGACCCAGCCGGGCGACGTCGACGCCGCGACCACCCGCCCGCCACGTTCGACCCACAAGCGATAGACGCCGAACGCCAGCGTGATCGCGCCCAGCGCCGCCATCAGCTTCGCCTCGTTGACCTGCTCGGCGAAAAAATAGCCCGCGGCGATCCCGAGCGCGGCGCCGGGCAGCATCCAGCCGATGATCCACCCGTCCCACGTCTTGCGGAACGACCAGACGCTGACGACATCCTGCACGATCAGGATCGGCAGCAGCAGCGCCGCGGCCATCGTCGGCGGCAGCACCAGCGCGACGAGCGGGGTTGCGAGCGCCCCGACCCCCGCCAGCCCGCCCTTGGCCAGCCCGAGCAGGATCACCGCCAGCGCCAGCACCGCGAGCGTCAGCGGGTCGCTCAGCAGGTTCATTCGGCCGCGATGTCGGGCGCGGCGGGCAGCGCCCAGTCGATCGTCCCGCGCCCCTGCGCCGCCAGGAAATCATTGGTCTGGCTGAACGGCCGCGATCCGAAAAAGCCGTTGTGCGCCGACAGCGGCGAGGGATGCGGCGCGCGCAGCACCAGATGCGGGCTGCCCGCGCCCAGCCCCCCCTCCTTCAGTCCGGCAACATTCGCCGCCTTCTTCTGCGCATGGCTGCCCCACAGGATGAAGACCTTCGGCGCCGGATCGGCCGCGACCGCGGCGACGACCGCGTCGGTGAACCGTTCCCACCCCTTGCCCTGATGCGACGCCGCCTGCCCCGCCTCGACCGTCAGGCAATTGTTGAGCAGCAGCACGCCCTGTTCAGCCCAATGCTTCAGATAGCCGTGCGACGCGCGGGGAACGCCTAGGTCGCTCTGCATTTCCTTATAGATATTGACCAGGCTCGGCGGCACCCGCACCCCCGGCTGGACCGAAAAGCACAGCCCATGCGCCTGCCCCGGCCCGTGGTACGGATCCTGCCCCAGGATGACCACGCGCACATCCTGCGGCGGGGTCGCGTCGAGCGCCGCAAACCAGTCGCGCGGCCGCGGATAGATGGTCTTGCCCTTGTCACGCTCGCCTGCGAGGAACGTCTTGAGCGCCGCCAAATAGGGTTGCTCGAACTCGCCGCCGATGCGAGCGAGCCAGTCGGGATGAAGCTTGACCTCGGCCATGCTGCGCGCTTCACCAGAGCGGTAGCCCGTTGTCTAGCATTCTGTTCTCCGGCGAAATCCGCCGCATCCATCATCGTCACCCCGGACTTCATGCGGGGTCCATGACTTCAGCGCCGCAGAGGAACCCGGATCAAGTCCGGGTGACGAGCGCATGAGGTCCGCTCTCCACCCCAAAGCCGACGCCGACGCCACAGGGGCAGATCAACCCGCCTGCCAACCTTTCGGCGGGGGCGTTTTCGGCTTGAACCGGCAGAGGTCGGCGACCGGGCAACGCCAGCATTCGGGGGTGCGGGCCTTGCAGATGTAGCGGCCGTGGAGGATCAGCCAGTGGTGGGCGCCGACGCGGAAGGGCGCGGGGGTGCCCTTTTCCAGCGCCTTTTCGACCGCCAGCACCGTCTTGCCCGGCGCCAGCCCGGTGCGGTTGCCGACGCGGAAGATATGGGTGTCGACGGCAAAGGTTTCGGCGCCGAACGCGCAGTTCATCACGACATTGGCGGTCTTGCGTCCGACCCCCGGCAGGCTGGTCAATATATCGCGGTCGGCGGGGACTTCGCCGCCATGATCGCGGACGAGGATTTCGGACAGCGCGATGACGTTTTTCGCCTTGCCGTTGAACAGCCCGATCGTCTTGATATGCTGTTTCAGACCCTCCTCGCCGAGCTCGATCATCGCCTGCGGCGTTGCTACGTCCTGAAACAAGGGCCGCGTCGCCTTGTTCACCCCGACATCGGTCGCCTGCGCCGACAGCACGACCGCGACGAGCAGCTGGTAGGTGTTGCCAAAGGCAAGTTCGGTCTCGGGCGAAGGATTGAGTTCGGCCAGGCGGCGGTAGAATTCGAAAATATCGGCCTTCTTCACCGTTCGGACAGCCCCAGCACCTGCGGCATCGTGTAGCGTCCCGGCTTTTGCCCGGTCAGCCACAGCGCCGCGCGCACGGCACCGCGCGCGAAGATCATGCGGTTTTCGGCGCGGTGCGACAGGCTGATCATTTCCTCCGGCCCGGCGAAGATCACGTCATGGTCGCCCGCGACGGTGCCGCCGCGCAAGGACGCGAAGCCGATCTTGCCGTGTCCACGCGCGCCGATGACGCCGTCGCGGCCGCGCTCGGAGCAGGTCGCGAGGTTGATGCCGCGCCCGTCGGCGGCCGCCTGCCCGAGCAACAGCGCGGTGCCGCTGGGCGAATCGACCTTCATCCGGTGGTGCATTTCGACGATTTCGATATCATATTCGGGACCCAGCCGCGCCGCCGCTTCGCGCACCAGATGCGCGAGCAAAGTGACGCCGAGCGACGTGTTGCCGGTCTGGAGCACGGCGATGTCGGCGGCGGCATCGTCGATCAGGTAATGATGCCGTTCCTCGAGCCCCGTCGTGCCGATGACGATTGGCTTTTTCGCCGCGACGCAGGCGTCGAGCGTCGCTTCGAGCGCCGCAGGGGAGGAAAAATCGACCAGGACGTCCGCGTCCGCCGCCAGTTTCACCACGTCACCGCCCTTGTCGATGCCGCAGCGCCGCTGCCCCGCTTCGGAAATCGCCGCGGCGAGCGCAACGCCCATCCGCCCCGCGCTGCCGATAATGCCGATGCTGGTCATATGCCGTCCCCTGACTATGGCATCCCCTTAGCCCTTTGCAGCGCGCGAAGTCGAGATGCGCTTATTCCCGTCATCCGGGCGGAGGCCGGGATCTCACCGACGAGACCCCGGCCTGCGCGGGGGTGACGAAAAGGGGTGAAGGCGTCGATGCAGCCGGATAGAGAGGCCAGATGAGCGGATTGAAGAACATCGTCATCCTGACCGGCGCCGGGGTATCGGCCGAAAGCGGCATCGATACGTTTCGCGACGCCGGGGGATTGTGGGAACAGCACCGCGTCGAGGATGTCGCGACCCCCGAAGCCTTTGCGCGCGACCCCGATCTGGTGCTGCGATTTTACGACATGCGGCGCGAGGCGATCCAGACCAAGGTACCGAATGCGGCGCACGAAGCACTGGCGCGGCTTGATGCCGCATGGCCGGGCGAACTGCTGATCGTCACCCAGAATGTCGACGATCTGCACGAACGCGCGGGCGCGAAGCGGCTGATCCATATGCACGGCGAGCATCTGAACACCTGGTGCACCGCGTGCGACGCGCGCACCCCGTGGACCGGTCCGCTGCTGGATCGCCCCGCCTGTCCGGCATGCGGCGCGGTAGGGACGCTGCGTCCCGACATCGTGTGGTTCGGCGAAATGCCATACCGGATGGACGAGATTTATCATGCGCTCAACCGCGCCGACCTGTTCGTGTCGATCGGCACATCGGGCGCGGTGTATCCGGCGGCAGGATTTGTCCGCGAGGCGCGGCAGGCGGGGGCGCGAACGCTGGAGCTTAACATGGAGCCGAGCCAGGGCAGCCACTGGTTCGGCGAAGCGAGGCATGGCCCGGCGGGGACGCTGGTGCCGGAATGGGTGGAGGAGGTGTTGAATTCCTGAGCCCGCGCGCCCCTGCGCGGCAGTCTTTCGGTCTAGCGCCGCGCCGCGAAAAAATCCCGGAGCAGCGCCGCCGCCTCTCCCGCACCGATGCCGTCATACACCTCGGGCCGATGATGCACCGTCGATTGCGAGAAGACGCGCGGGCCGTGGACGACGGCGCCGCCTTTCGGATCGTCGGCGCCATAATAAAGCCGCGCGATGCGGGCGTGGGCGATTGCGCCGGCGCACATCGCGCAGGGCTCCAGCGTCACGTACAAATCGCAGCCGTCGAGCCGTTCGTTGCCGAGCCGCACCGCGGCGGCGCGAATCGCCACGATTTCGGCGTGCGCGGTCGGGTCGTGCGATTCGCGCGGAGCATTGTGGCCTTCGCCGATGATCGCGCCGTCCTTGACCACAACCGCGCCGACGGGCACTTCGCCCCGGTCCGCCGCGGTTTTGGCGAGGTCGAGCGCGCGGCGCATCGGTTCGGGGAGCGGAAATTGCGGCATCGCTTTTCCCGCTAGTCCCTTGACGAATCTGCGGCAAGCCGATAAGCGCGCGCCTTTCCCGGCTCACTCCGGTCCTGCATCCCCCGATTGTTCGGGACGCACCCGGACGCCGACCCGAAATTTTTGAACGAGGAAGACCATCATGTCGCGCATCTGCGAACTGACCGGCAAGGGCCGCCAGGTTGGCCACAATGTCAGCCACGCCAACAACAAGACTAAGCGAACCTTCCTGCCCAATTTGCAGAATGTGACGTTGCTGTCGGACGCGCTGGGCAAGGGCGTCAAGATGCGCGTGTCGACCCACGGCCTGCGCACCGTCGAACATAACGGCGGCCTCGACAACTGGCTGCTGAAGGCCGGCGACGACCAGCTGTCGGCTTCGGCGCGCAAGGTGAAGAAGGAAGTGGCAAAGAAGCTGGCCGAAAAGGCCGCTTAAGCGCATTTCCATCGCTGACGCACGAAGGCGGCCGGGTTACCGGGCCGCCTTTTTGCTGTCCGAGATGTTTCGGGGCGGCAGATCGACCAGCTCGAATTGCAGCAGCAGGCTGCGTTGCCAGCGGTTGAAATTGTCATCGGCGACGAGCCAAAGCCAGGTGCGGCCGCCTTCGGCCGACACCGCCGCGCCTTCGTAATTTTCGGCAAGCGCCCGGGGGACGCAGCCGATCGTTTGCGAGTGCAGAGTGGCGTCCTTGGCGATCGCCGCCGGATCGAGGACCGCGACGATCGTCGTGAACACGGGGTTGAAGCCGAGCCGCCGATGGACGAGCAGGATGCGGCCGTCGGGCAAGGCAACGGCATCGCTGACCAGTCCCTTGCCGCGCGAATCGTAAAAGAAGCGAATCGGTGCCGAGCCCGGCGCGGCCGGATCGTCGGTGTATAAAAGCGCCTCGGTCCCGCGCCGGTCGTCATCGGCATCTTCGGAAAACACCACGGTCCGCCCGTCGCTCAGGCGCGCCAACGCCTCTGCACCTCGATTCGATGGCCAGCGTGGTGCAGGCAACCGGTGGCGCGATTCGATCGTGGTCAGATCGGCGTTGAGCCGCCAGATCTGATTGATCCCTTCCAGCGCGATCCAGGCCTTGCCGCTTACCGGATCGACGAACAGCGCCTCGGCATCGGCCATCGCCTTGCTTGCGGGGCGGCCGTCGGGGGTCGGCAGCGGGCGGATGTCAACCGCCGTGACGTTGCCGCGCGCATTCGTGACCAGCCGCGTCGCATAACCATTGTCCCCGATCAGCCGGAACGTGCCGGGCCCGGTCCGCGCGATTCCCGAGAAACCACCAAAACGGCTGTGCGGGCTGACGAGGTTCCAGCCGCGCACGAAGCGCATCGCGCCGCTGGTTTGGGCGGCGAAGACGAGCGGGCGGGCGGCGGCGCGCTGGGCCGGGTTGTCGACGGGAAAACGCTGCACCGTCCCCGGCACCGGGCCGAGCGCGAGAAAAATCAGGGCAGCAAAAAACAGGCGGCGCATCGGCGCGGGGTAGGGCCGCGGCGACCGAAAGGAAAGCGTTCCGGGGCGCGAAGCTGAACGCCAGCCAACAAGCGCGTTCAGGGTCGGCTCAATGCGAATCACCCATAACCCGCTCATCGACAACGCCCAGAAGGGCCAAACGACGAAAGAAGGAGAACGACGATGAAAAAGATGGTGACCCTCTCGATCGCCGCCCTGATGTCCACCGCGACACTGGGCATGGCGGCTCCCGCCGCGGCGCAGAACGGCTATTACGACCGCGACGGCTATTCGAGCTACAATATCGGTTATGACCGCGACGACCGCCGTTATGACCGTCGTTACGATCGCCGCGCCGACCGCCGCGATTATCGCCAGGACCGCCGCTATAACCAGCAGCGGTACAACAATCGCAATTATCGCCAGTGCGACAATGGCACCGGCGGCACCATCATCGGCGCGATCGCGGGTGGCCTCGCCGGCCATGAAATCGCCGGCCGTGGCGACCGTGCCGTCGGCACGATCATCGGCGGCGCAGTCGGCGCGATCGCCGGCCGCGCCATCGACAAGGGGAATGACGGCTGCCGTTAAGGGCAGTCCCGACCTCCAATAAATTTGTTTCCCCCTTTACCCCGCCCGGCCCCGCCGGGCGGGGTTTTCTTTGCACCGCGCCCGGCTTCGGGCGACGGGCTTGCCTTAAAGCCCGCCAAAGCCTAGGTTCCCCGTCAAGTGCACATCCGTGCTTCGCGGATGCGTGAGAGAGACAGGTAATACGAGCCATGCGGCAAATGGCAGCGCCATCCGGGCGACCGCCGCGGCCAGGTTCACGGACAGGGCCGACGGCGAAGGGACGAAATCAGGCGGACTCCGCCTCGCGCCCAGCGCATTTCGTTCGGCCGCGCAGCTATGCGGCGATCGATCTTGGCACCAATAACTGCCGCCTGCTGATTGCGCGTCCGCAGGACGGCGAACTGGTCGTCATCGACGCCTTTTCCCGCATCGTCCGATTGGGCGAAGGATTGCACAGCAGCGGCCGGATCAGCGATGCGGCGATGGACCGCACCGTCGCGGCACTGGCGATCTGTGCCGACAAGCTGCGCCGCCGCCATGTGTCGCTGTCGCGCGCGGTGGCGACCGAAGCGTGCCGCCGCGCGGCCAACGGCGCCGAACTCGCCGAGCGGGTGCGGCGCGAGACCGGCATCGCGCTCGACATCATCTCGGCCGCCGAAGAGGCGCGGCTCGCGGTGCTGGGGTGTCACAATCTGATGGAACCCGGCGACGGCCCGGCGCTGATTTTCGACATCGGCGGCGGTTCGACCGAGCTGATGCACGTCGACGTGTCGGATCACGACGTGAAGATCCACGACTGGATCAGCGTGCCGTGGGGCGTCGTGTCGCTGACCGAACATGCGCCGTTGCCCGACGACAGCCTGGCGGGGCGCCAGGCCGCCTATGCCCATATGCGCGAGGTGACGCGCACTGCCTTTGCCGCCTTTGCCGGGCGCGCCGAGCAATTTGCCGGGCAGGAATTGCGCCTGCTGGGCACCAGCGGCACGGTGACGACGCTGGCCAGCGTATTCCTGAACCTGCCGCGATACGATCGCCGCGCGGTCGACGGGCTGGTCGTGCCGAGCAATGCGATGCGCGACATCAGCCGCCGCCTGGCCGACGCGAGCATCGCCGACCGCGCCGAAATCGCGTGCATCGGCCGCGAGCGCGCCGACCTGGTCGTCGCCGGCTGTGCGATATTGGAGAGCATCATCGACCTGTGGCCCGCCGCGCGCGTCGGCGTCGCCGATCGCGGCATCCGCGAGGGCATTTTGCGGACGCTGGCGATGCAGGGCCGCGACGTTCCGGTCACCCGGCGCGAGTATCGCAAATGAGCGGCGGCAGCGGGGGCGGCAAGGGCGGCGGCAGCAAGAGCGGCATCGGGGGATCCGGGGGCCGCGGCGGGCTGCATGTGCGCGTCAAGACCGCGAAAAAGCGCAGCGTGTCGTCGACGCGCTGGCTGCAACGACAATTGAACGATCCTTACGTCCGCCGCGCGCAGGCCGAGGGGTATCGATCGCGCGCCGCGTACAAGCTGATCGAGCTCGACGATAAATTCGGCTTTATCAAGAAAGCACGCGCCGTCGTCGATCTGGGGATTACGCCGGGCGGCTGGTCGCAGGTCGTCCGCAAGGCCAATCCGCGCGCGCGCGTCGCGGGCATCGACCTGCTCGCGTGCGAACCGATCGAGGGTGTCGCGATCCTCGAGATGGATTTCATGGACGATGCGGCGCCCGATGCGCTGATCGAGGCGCTGGGCAGTGCGCCCGATCTGGTGATTTCGGACATGGCGGCAAACACCGTCGGCCATCAGCAGACCGACCATCTGCGCACGATCGGCCTAGCCGAAACCGCCGCCGATTTTGCGGTGCAGACGCTGGTGCCCGGCGGGGCGTTCGTCGCCAAGGTATTTGCCGGGGGCGCCGACCACACGCTGCTGACCTTGCTCAAGAAACATTTCACGACGGTCAAGCACGCCAAGCCGCCGGCGAGCCGCAAGGGGTCGCCCGAGCTTTATGTCATCGCGCAGGGATTCAAAGGCCGCGGCGATTCCGGAGCGGCCGAAAACAGCGACGAAAACGGTCGCTGAACCTCGCGCCGAGCCAAGTTCATTGCCGGGCAATTTAATCGCGCATACATAAGGCGATGACCACCGTATCTGTATCGGCACGGCGGCGTGTCACGCTCGTTTCGCAAGGACAATCGATGAAGTTTCGGTCGCAAAAATCCATCGCGCTGTTGACCATGTCCGCCTTTATACTGGCGTCGTGCGGCGGCGGGGGTTCGAGCACGGGTGGCGGCAGCGGGCCGGTCACGGTCACCCCGACCCCCTCGCCGACGCCCGCCCCGACCGCGGGCTGCGGCCTTGCCGCGCGCCAGGGCTTTGCCAAGGCGGTGATCGACGAATGGTATCTGTTCCCCAATGACGTCGCGAGCGGGGTCAATCCCGCAAGTTTCACCAGCGTCCAATCCTATATCGACGCGCTGGTCGCCCCGGCGCGCGCGCTGGGCAAGGATCGCTTCTTTACCTACATCACCTCGATCGCCGAGGAGAACGCCTTTTTCGCGAGCGGATCGAGCGCGGGATTCGGTATCCGCCTGACCTATGACCCGGCGGCAAACGTGGTCGTCATCGCCGAAGCCTATGAAGGCGCGCCCGCGATCGCCGCGGGCATCGACCGCAGCACGCGTATTCTGGCGATCGGTACCACCGCCAGCAACCTGCGCACGATCGCAAACATCGTCGCCGCCGAAGGCACGCAGGGGATCACCAACGCGCTTGGCCCCAGCGACCCCGGCGTCACCCGCATATTGCGTATTCAGGATGCCGCGGGCACTCGCGATGTCACCGTGACAAAGGCCGATTATGCCCTCGACCCGATTTCGGATCGCTATGGCGCCAAGATCATCACCGAGGGCGGGCGCAATTATGGCTATCTGAACCTACGCACCTTCATTTCGTCGGCCAACCCGCAGCTGCGCACCGCTTTCCTGAATTTCCGCAACCAACGGGTGACCGACATCATCGTCGATTTCCGCTACAATGGCGGCGGGCTGGTTTCGACCGCCGAGCTGATGGGCGATCTGATGGGCGAAGGACGGAGCGGGTCGATATTCTCGCAAACCGTGTTCCGCGCGTCGAAAGCGGTCGAAAATGACCAGCACCGCTTTGCCCCGACGCCCGAATCGATCGCGCCGACGCGCGTCGCCTTTATCGGCACCGGATCGACCGCATCCGCGAGCGAACTGGTGATCAATTCGATGCTGCCCTATCTCGGCACCAACATGACGCTGGTCGGCAGCAACACCTTTGGCAAGCCGGTCGGCCAGATCGCACTCGACAAGGCCGAATGCGACGACCGGATGCGCGTCGTCGCCTTTGCCACCGCCAATGCGTCGGGACAGGGCGATTATTACAACGGCCTGGCGCCACAGATCGTCAACAGCTGCGCCGCGGCCGACGATCTGAATCAGCCGCTGGGTGACGCACGCGAAGCGTCGGTGCGCGCGGCGATCGATTTTCTTGCGGGTCGCAGCTGTACAACCCGGATCGCCGAGGCCAGCGTCGGCCCGGCGGCGCAAGCCAACAGCGCCCGCGTGACCGCCGAACCCGAAATGCTGGTGCCCGACCGCCCGAGCGCGGCGCAGCGCGAACTGCCGGGGCTGTTTTAGGGCGCAACGTCGCCTCCCGCGAAGGCGGGGGCCGATGGCGTTCCCAGCCGCATCGCCGCGCAAATCGACGGCGGCCCCAGGCTTCGCGGGGGGTGCCATGTAGCTTTGCTGCGCCGGCCGAGCTGTACCGGCGAATACACAGCGATTGACCGCCGCAGCAAAACCAAGCTAACGGGCGACAAGCGACAGGTTCCCCGGCGACGGGGACTAAGAGGGAACGGGAAAACCCCGGCTGCCCCTGCAACTGTACGCGGCGAGCCATCGGCCAACTGCCATTGGGACTTTTCGTCCCGAGAAGGCGGCCGACCCGGCGCTGACCCGCAAGCCAGGAGACCTGCCCGTCGCCGTCGTCTTTCGCGCGGGCAGGGTGCACCGGGCGGACGGGGGTGAACCCGCATGACGACAAAGTGGACCGCGTTCGCGCGGGGCCGTTGTCGTGCGCCCGGTGGCCAGGACATCGATCCCGTGTGCGTGCGGCGTTGTCGATGAGGTTATCCCGATGAATTGCGTTTTCCGTCACTCCGTTTCGCTCGCCGTGCTGGCGGCGTCCTCCCCCGCGCTTGCCGAGGAGGCAGCGCACGCCGTCGCCGCCGATGGCGACAGCATCATCGTCACCGCGACGCGCGCGCCGCTCACGCTCGACGAAATCCCCGCGTCGATCGCGGTGCTCGACAAGGCGGCGATCGACCGCGCGCAGGACATCGGGGTCACCGAATTGCTGCTGCGTACCCCCGGCGTCAGCATCTCGCGCAACGGCGGTTATGGCACCGCGACGTCGCTGCGCATCCGCGGCGCCGAATCCGAACATACCGTTGCGGTGATCGACGGGGTGAAGCTGAACGATCCGTCGTCGACCGGCGGCGGGTTTAACTTTGGCAATTTGCTGGTCGGCGACATCGCGCGGGTCGAGGTGCTGCGCGGGCCGCAGTCGATCCTGTGGGGCAGCCAGGCGATTGGCGGAGTGGTCAACATCGTCACCGCGACCCCCGCCAAGCCGCTCGAAGCCAGTTTCGACATTGAAGCCGGATCGCGCAACACCGTCAGCGCGCGCGCTGCGGTCGGCGGCCAGACCGGGCCGCTCAGCTGGCGGATCGGCGGCCAGCGTTTCACCACCGACGGCATTTCGTCGCACGCCAAGGCGTTCGGCGGGGTCGAGCGCGACGGCTATCGCAATCACAATGTGTCGGGCCGCGCCGAGCTGGCGCTGACCGACCATGTCAGCGTCGAAGTCCGCGGCACTTATGCGAGCGGGCGGGTGCAGTTCGATGGTTTCAACACCGACAGCGCCGATTATGGGCTGAACAAGGAATTTGTCGGCTATGCCGGGGTCAATGTCGACCTGGCAGACGGGCGGCTGCGCAATCGCATCGCCTATGGCCACACCGACACCAACCGCGACAATTTCAACCCGACCCGCGCCCGACCGCAAAGTTTCGAGGCCGACGGTCGCAACAAGCGCTGGGAATATCAGGGCAATTTCGCGGTGAGCGACCGGATTTCGGCGATCTTCGGGGTCGAGAATGAACGCTCCGATTTCCGCAGCCGCTCGCCATCGGCATCGCTGGCGACCCCATTGTCCGCCTTTGCGCGCGGCAAGGCCGAGCTCACCAGCGCCTATGGCCAGCTCAGCGTCGAACCGGTGGACGGGCTGACCCTGAACGGCGGGGTCCGGTATGACGATCATGGCAGCTATGGCGGCCAGACCCTGTTCGCAGCGGGCGGCGTGTGGCGGTTGCCGACCGGCACCGTCCTGCGCGCGAGCTATGGCGAAGGCTTCAAGGCGCCGAGCCTGTTCCAGCTGTTCAGCGAATTCGGCAATGTCGGGCTCGATCCCGAATCGGCGAAGGGCTGGGAAGCGGGGGTCGAGCAGCGCCTGTTCGATCGCAAGCTGGTCGTCGGCGCGAGCTGGTTTGACCGCACGACGACGAACCAGATCATCTTCAACAGCTGTTCGGCGACCGCCACCGATCCGCTCTGCTTCGTCCCCGGCAATCCGGCGGCGCGGCGTTTCGGCTATTATCTGAACGTCGCGCGCGCCGAAGCGCATGGCGTCGAAGCGTCGGCGGCGCTGACGCTGGGCGGACTAAAGGTCGATGGCAATTATAGCTGGATCGTCGCCGAGGATCGTTCGCCCGGCACCGCCAATTTCGGCAAATGGCTGCCGCGCCGCCCACGCCGCACCGCCAATACGTCGGTGAGCTATGAATTTCCCTTCGGCCTGACAACGGGCGCAGCGGTGCGCTGGTCGGGCAAGAGCTTCGACAATGCCAGCAATGCGACGCGGCTCGACGACTATACGCTAGTTGACCTCCGCGCCGAATTTGCCGTGTCGGACGCGGTGAAGCTGTTCGCGCGCGCCGAGAATGTGTTCGACGAGCAATATATGACCGCGTTCCGCTACGGGTCGCTGGGACGCAGCGTCACTGCCGGTATCCGGGGGCGGTTCTGACATGAGCGCGATGTCAAAGCGCGGCGCATCGGCGCTGTGGGTGGCGCTGCTGACCGCGGCGAGTACGGCGACGACGCTGGCGCTCGCCTGCGCGACGCCCTTTCCCGCGCTCGCGGCGCTCGCGGCGGTGCATATGCGCCGCCGCGAGGGCGTGGCGCTGATGCTGCTGGCGTGGCTCGCGAGCCAGTTCGTCGGCTTTTTCCTGCTCGGCTATCCGCGCGACGGCAGCACGCTAGCGTGGGGCTTCGCGCTCGGCACTGCGGCGATGGGATCGGCGCTGGCGGGTTCTGCCGCGGTGCGGGCGCTCAATTACCGGTCGGTCGCGGCGCGGCTGAGCCTTGCTTATGCGGCGGGTTTTACCGACTATAAGGGGGTCATCGTCGGCTGGGCGCTGGTGCTGGGCGGGCTGCACACCGCGACGGCGCCCGACCTGCTGGCCGAGCAATTTGTGCGCAACGCGGCGATCCTGATCGGGCTATACGGGCTCTATCGCCTGCTCGTCGCGGCGGGCGTTCCGGCGCCGCCGCAGCCGGTCGCGAGCGTCCGCTGATGCTGACCCGCGTCGATCCCGGCCCCGCGGTGGTGGTGTGCAACAGCTGTCGTCACAGCCGTGACGCACAGGTCGACGCGGGCGGCGTGCGCGGCGGGGCGCGGCTGCTCGCAGCGCTGCGCGAAGCCAAGACAGTCGAGCCGCGCTACGCCGGGATCGCGGTGCAGGACATGGCGTGCCTGTTCGCGTGCCAGGATTTCTGCACCGTCCACCTGCGTGCGCCCGGCAAGATCGGTTATGTGCTGGGGCGGTTCGGCGGCGATGCCGATGCGGCACGCGCGATCCTCGACTATGCGGTCCATTATGCCGCGAGCGACGATGGCCGCGTCGCCTATGCGCTGTGGCCCGAGGGGGTCAAAGGGCATTTCATCACCCGCATCCCGCCGCCGGGATGGATCGCCGAATGACCGCCTTTATTTCCGTCGCCGCGTTCGAGGCGGCGCTCGCCGACCTTGGCGATGCCGATGCCGATGCCCGGGCCGACGCCCAAATACGGCAGGCCGAACTGACCAAACCCGCCGGGTCGCTGGGGCGGCTGGAGGAGCTGGCGCTGTTCTTTGCCGGGTGGCAGCGGCGGGCCCGGCCGCGGATCGACCGCGCGCGCGCCGCGATCTTTGCCGGCAATCATGGCGTCACGGTGCATGGCGTCAGCGCCTTTCCGGCGAGCGTGACGGCGCAGATGGTGGCGAATTTTGTGAGCGGCGGCGCCGCGATCAACGCGCTGGCCGCGGCGGCGGGACTCGAACTGACGGTGGTCGCGCTCGATCTCGACCGGCCGACCGCCGATTTCACCGTCGCAGCGGCGATGCGCGCGGATGAGTGCCTCGACGCGCTGAACCGCGGCGCGGCAATGGTGGAGGGCGATCTCGACCTGATCGTGGTCGGCGAAATGGGGATCGGCAATTCGACCGCGGCGGCAGCGCTGTGCGCGCGCAGTTTTGGCGGCGATGCGGCGGCGTGGGTCGGTCCCGGCACCGGGGTCGGCGGCGATGGCGTCGCGCGCAAGGTGGCGGTGGTCGAGACCGCCCTTGCCTTCCACCGCGGCGCATCGCTGTGGGCATTCGAGACGCTGCGCCGCGTCGGCGGGCGCGAGATTGTGGCGATCGCCGGCGCGGTGCTGCGCGCGCGTCAGCTGCGGGTGCCGGTGCTGCTCGACGGGTTTATCTGTAGCGCCGCGATCGCCCCGCTCGCGGCGGACAATCCGGCGATCACCGCGCATTGCATCGCGGGGCATTGCTCGGCCGAGCCGGGGCATCGTCACCTGCTCGACATGCTGGGGCTCGACCCGTTGCTGCGGCTCGACATGCGGCTGGGCGAAGGGAGCGGTGCGGCGGTGGCGACGAATATCATCCGCAGCGCGCTGGCGGCGCACGACCAGATGGCGACCTTTGCCGAAGCACAGGTGTCGGCATCGCTATGACCGGCTTTGCGCTCCATCTGCTGCGCCACGGTGCGCCCGAAACCCCGGGGCTGCTGATGGGGCGCACCGATGGCGCCCCGACGCAGGCGGGCATTGCGGCCTGTGTGGCGCAAGCGGCAGGACTGGGCGTCGAGCAGATCGTCGCATCCGACCTGTGCCGCAGCCGCGTCACGGGCGAGGCGATTGCCGAAACGCTGGGTCTCTCGCCGACGATCGACCCGCGCTGGCGCGAGCTGGATTTCGGCGCATGGGATGGGCGGGCGAGCAGCGATGTCGATCCCGACGCCTTTGCGCGGTTCTGGGACGACCCCGACGCCCATCCGCCGCCGGGGGGCGAGCGCTGGTCGGCACTGGTCGCGCGCGTGTCGGAGGCGCTGGCAGATCTCGCGCCGGTGCCAACGCTGGTGATCGCGCACGGCGGTGCAATGCGCGCCGCGCTGCACATCCTCTGCGGCCTCGAACAAGGCCAGCTGTGGGCGTTCGACCTGCCCTATGCGGCGCGGCTGTCGCTGCACGTCTGGCCGGGGGAGCCGACCGGTGCGCAGATCGTCGGGCTGGCGCGATGAAAGGCTTGCTGATTGCGATCCAGTTCCTCACCCGCCTGCCAACCCCGCGGATCGCGGTGTCGAGCGCGGAATTTGCCGCGTCTATGCGCTGGTTTCCCGCGGTCGGGCTGATCGTCGGCGCGCTGGTCGCGGGCGCGGGATGGGCAGGCGCGCGGTTCGATTCGTGGACGGGGGCGTTGTCCGCGCTGCTGGTCTGGGCCGCGGTCACGGGCGCACTGCACCTCGACGGTCTCGGCGACACCGCCGACGCGCGCGGCGCAGCGCACAAGGCCTGCGGACGGCTGTCCGCCGTCGAGGATCGCGAGCGCCTGCTGGCGGTGCTGGCGGACCCGCATGTTGGCAGTTTTGCGGTCGTGACGATCGCCTTGCAGCTAATCGCGAAGCTGATCCTGCTCCGCGCGCTGATCGAAAGCGATGCGTTCGTCGCCGTCGCGCTGGTCCCCTTTGCGGCGCGCATCGGCCCGCTCGTCTGGTCGCGCGCACTGCCCGATCTGCACGATGGGCTGGGGTCGCGGTTCCGCCATGCCGTGCGTCCGATCGATTTCGCGATCTGGGCGGCGCTGTTGCTCGGCGCGGCGTGGGTAACTCCATCGCTGTTGGCCGCACCGTTGATCTTCGCCTTTTGGGGCGGGTGGCTGCGGCGCCGCATCGGCGGCATTTCGGGTGACGGACACGGTGCAGGGATCGAGATCGGCGAAAGCCTGCTGCTCGCCGCGGCGCTGGTGCTGGCGTTTCCGGAATGAACGAGCCGTGGACCTGGCACGGCGGCGGGCTGGTGGCGGCGCAGCGCCATTTTGGCGGAGACGACTGGATCGACCTGTCGACCGGGATCAATCCGCACCCCTGGCCGGGCGCGGCTAAAATGGATTTCGATTGGAAACGGCTGCCCGACCTCAAAGCGTTAGCGGCACTCGAAGCCGCCGCCGCGTCCTGTTTCGGCACCGATCCACGCCATGTCTGCGCGGTGCCGGGCAGCGAGATCGGGTTGCGACTGGTCGGTGCGCTGATCGGCGGTGCGGCGCAGCATGTCGTCCCCGGTTACCGCACCCATGACGCGATGATCGCGGGCAGCGCGGCAAGCCTGTTCGACGCCATCCACGACGGCGGCACACTGATCCTGGCCAATCCCAACAATCCCGACGGCCGGTTGATCGGCCATGATGCGATGCAGGCGCTCTTGCGCCGGCGCGGCGCCAACGGCTGGCTGCTGGTCGACGAGGCGTTCGCCGATGCCGATCCGGCGGTGAGCATGGCGGCGGCGGTCGGCAACGATCAGCGGCTGATCGTCTTTCGGTCTTTCGGCAAATTTTTCGGGCTGGCGGGTGTCCGGCTGGGTTTCGTCATCGCGCCGCAAGCCATTGTCACAGCACTGCGCGAAAAACTGGGCGCATGGCCCTTGTCGGCGGCCGCCATCGCGATCGGCATCAATGCCTATACCGACCAAGACTGGATCGCCGCCACACATGAGCGCCTGCCGCGCGAAGCCGCGGCGCTCGACGCGACGCTGGTCCGCCACGGCTATCGGCCCATCGGCGCCTGCCCGCTGTTTCGCCTGATGGAAGCCGATGACGCGCACGTGCTGTTCGAACGGCTGGCAAGGCGCGCGATCCTGACCCGTCCCTTTGCCGACCAGCCGCGCTGGCTGCGCATCGGCCTGCCCGCCGATGCCGTAGCACTGGCGCGGATCGATGCGGCGCTTGCCGATGGCTGAACCCGTCGCACTCGCCGCGCTGGCGCTCGACGCCGCCTTGGGCTGGCCCACGGCGCTCTATCACCGCATCGGTCATCCGGTCGGGCTGTTCGCAGCGATCATCGCTGCCTGCGAGACGCGATGGAACCGCAGCGAATGGAGCGATCGGCGGCGTCGCGCGCTTGGCGTGCTCACCCTGCTGATGCTGGTGCTCGTCGCCGCTGGTCCGGCGTCGGCGATGCAGACCTGGCTGTTCGCATCGTTCGGCGGCTGGGGCTGGGTCGGCGTTGCTGTGCTTGCATGGCCGGCGTTGGCGCAGCGCAGCCTGTTCGACCATGTTCGCGCGGTCGCCGAGCGGCTGGACCGCGGCGAGTTGCCCGCGGCGCGCGGCGCGGTCGGCAGGGTCGTCGGCCGCGACACCGCCGCGCTGGACGAAGCAGGCGTGGCGCGCGCCGCGATTGAAAGCCTGGCCGAGAGCTTTTGCGACGGGGTCGCGGCACCACTGTTCTGGCTGCTACTGCTCGGCTTGCCCGGCATCTGGGCGTATAAGGCGGTGAACACCGCCGATAGCCTGATCGGCCACCGCGAGCCGCGCTGGCGCGCCTTCGGCTGGGCGGCGGCGCGCAGCGACGATCTGGCCAACTGGATCCCGGCGCGGCTGGCGGGCGCCCTGATCTGCGTCGCCGGGCGCGGCGGCTGGCGCATCCTGCGGCGCGACGCGCGGCGCCACGCCTCGCCCAACGCCGGCTGGTCAGAAGCGGCGATGGCGGGCGCACTGGGGCTGCGATTGGCGGGACCGATCGCCTATGACGGGGTGCTGCTGGACAAACAGTGGATCGGCGATGGCCGCGTCGACGCCGACGCCGGTGACATCGACCGCGCGTTGATGATCTATCTGCGCGCTTGCCTGATCCTGTGGTTGATCGCAGGAGGCACCATATGGCTGCTTTGATGCTTCAGGGAACCGGGTCCGACGTCGGCAAATCGGTGCTGGTCGCGGGCCTGTGCCGCGCCTTTGCCAACCGCGGGCTGACCGTTCGCCCGTTCAAGCCGCAGAATATGTCGAACAATGCCGCGGTGACGATCGACGGCGGCGAGATCGGCCGCGCGCAGGCGTTGCAGGCGATCGCGTGCCGCACCCCGCCGCATAGCGACATGAACCCGGTGCTGCTGAAGCCGCAGGCCGACCGCACGTCGCAGCTGATCGTCCATGGCCAGGTGCGCGGGACGCTGGGCAGCGGCAATTTTCGCACCGCGCGCGGCGCGCTGCTGACCGAAGTCATGGAGAGCTATCACCGATTGTCGGGACAGTGCGACATCGTGGTGGTCGAGGGGGCGGGGTCGCCAGCCGAGATCAACCTGCGCGCCGGCGACATCGCCAATATGGGCTTTGCCCGCGCCGCCAACGTCCCCGTCATCCTAATCGGCGACATCGATCGCGGCGGCGTGATCGCATCGGTCGTCGGGACGCGCGCGGTGATCGATCCCGACGACGCGGCCATGATCCGCGGCTTCGCGATCAACAAGTTCCGTGGCGATCCGTCATTGTTCGAGGACGGTTATCGCGAAATCGAACGGCGCAGCGGCTGGCCCGGCTTTGGCGTCATTCCGTGGCTCAATGCCGCGGCGCGGTTGCCGAGCGAGGATGCGGTGATCCTCGAGCGCCGCGCCGACCCCGATGACGGACGGCGGATGATCGCCTGTCCGATCCTGCCGCGCATTTCGAATTTCGACGATCTCGACCCGCTCAAGCTGGAACCCGGGGTCGAAGTCGTGATGATCCCGCCGGGGCGGCCGATCCCCGCCGAAGCAGCAATCATCGTCCTGCCGGGGTCGAAGGCGACAATCGCCGATCTGGCTGCGCTGCGCGGCGAGGGCTGGGACATTGACATACTGGCGCACCACCGGCGCGGCGGAATGATTATCGGGCTGTGCGGCGGTTATCAGATGCTGGGGCGGCGGATTGCCGATCCGCTGGGGATCGAGGGGGCGGCGGCTGACGTCGCGGGGCTGGGGCTGCTCGACGTCGAAACGACGCTGTCGCCCGCCAAGACGCTGCGCCCTGTCAGCGGATCGGCGCTGGGCGCGGCGGTGGACGGTTATGAAATGCATATGGGCGAAACGCGCGGGCCGGGTACGGCGCAACCCTTCGCCGTGCTCGCGGACGGCGCCAGCGACGGCGCGGTCGGTCATGACGGCCGGGTGATCGGATCCTATCTCCACGGGCTGTTCGCCTCGACCGAGCTGCGCCGCGCGCTGCTGGCGCGGATCGGGGTGGCGGGCGGCGCGCGTGACTATGCCGCCGACGTCGACGCCGCGCTCGACGACATTGCCGCCGAACTGGCGGTGCATCTCGATCTGGACGGCCTGCTGGCGTTGGCCGGGGTGCGCGGATGACCCGCAGCAGCCTGTTCGTCCTGGGCGGCGCGCGGTCGGGCAAGAGCCGTTTTGCGCAGGCGCGCGCCGAAATGCTTACGGGTCGTCATCATTTTGTCGCAACCGCGGAAGCGTTCGACGATGAAATGCGCGATCGCATCGCGCGGCATCGCGCCGACCGCGACGCGCGCTGGCAGACGGTCGAGACGCCGCGCGACTTGCCCGCGGTGCTCGATGCGCTGAGCGCGGCAGACGCGGTGGTGCTGGTCGATTGCCTGACGCTGTGGCTGTCGAACCTGCTGCTCGCCGACGCCGATGTCGATCAGGCCGAGAGTGAATTATGCAGCGCAATCAATCGGTTCGCAGGTCATATCATCTTGGTATCGAACGAGGTCGGGCTGGGCATCGTGCCCGCCAACGCGCTGGCGCGGCGTTTCGGCGACGCCGCCGGGCGGCTCAATCAGGCGGTCGCGGCGGTGGCGACCGAGGTCGTGCTGCTCACCGCGGGGCTGCCGCTGACGCTCAAGCCGCCCGCGATCGTGCGATAAAGCTGGCTTCGGCGCAGCGACCGCCCGAAAAACCGGCACTTGGCGAACGCCGTATCATGCGTCTATGGCAGCGCATTGGCCGGGACTCGCCCGACCGAAACCAGGAGAGAATCTATGAATCACGCCGAACTGTCGGACGCCGTCGCCGCGTCGCTGGACCTCAGCAAAGCTGACGGCCGCAAGGCCGTTGATGCCGTCTTCGCCGCGATCGGCGATGCCGCCGCCAAGGGCGACGAAGTTTCGGTCAATGGCTTTGGCAAGTTCAAGGTCAAGGCGACCCCGGCGCGCGAAGGCCGCAACCCGTCGACCGGCGCGACGATCCAGATCAAGGCTGCCAAGAAGCTGACCTTTGGCCCGGCCAAGGCTGTCAAGGATCGCCTGAACGGCTGATCCGCCTCGGCTCATGCCGCACGCAGGGCTCCGCCGAACCATCGGCGGAGCCCTTGCTGTTTCAGCGAAGTGATGCGGCGAACGATCGCCGCGCCGCTCAGCGTGGCTGAGGCTAGGCGCTCAGTCGATGCTGATCGGATTCGGCATCCATGTCGGCGATGAAGGCATGCACCGCCGCGCCGTCGATCGGACGGCTGAGCAGATAGCCCTGGATCTGATGACAGCCTTCCTGCCGCAGGATTTCGGCCTGGGCTTCGTCCTCCACGCCTTCGGCCAGCGTCTCCATGCCCAGCGCATCGGCAAGCGTCGTGATCGCGCGGATCACCGCGTTCGCGTTGCCGCCCTGCGCCAGATCGCGGACGAAGCTTTGGTCGATCTTCAGCTTGTCGAACGGGAAGGAGCGCAGATAGCTGAGCGACGAATAGCCCGTGCCGAAATCGTCGAGCGCGATGCGGACACCCAGCGCGCGCAGGCTGTGCAGCGTCTCGAGTGTCTTTTCGACATTGGCGATAAAGATGCTTTCGGTGATTTCAAGCTCAAGTCGGTTGGCGGGCAAGCCCGATGACGCCAGCGCCGACAGGACGATATTGGCGAGCCCCGGGGTCAGGAACTGTTTGGGCGAGATGTTGACCGCGACCGACAGATCGCCGTCCCAGGTCGCCGCCTGACGGCACGCTTCGCGGATGACCCACTCGCCGATCTGGATGATCAGGCCAGTTTCCTCGGCCAGCGGGATGAATTCGACCGGGCTGATCATCCCCTTGTCGGGATGTGGCCAGCGGATCAGCGCCTCGAACGCCATCAGCCGTTCTTCGTGCATGCTGTACAGCGGCTGGAAATACAGCTCGAACCCGCCGTCGCGGATCGCGAGCCGCAGGTCGAGCTCCATCTGGCGGCGATGGCGCGCCTGTTCGTCGAGCGACTGTTCGAAAAAATGATGCGTCGCCTTGCCATCGCGTTTGGCACGATAAAGCGCCAGGTCGGCGTTCTTCATCAACGTGATGCCGTCGAGCCCGTCGTCGGGCGCAACCGCGATCCCCATGCTGGCCGATGCGTCGGCCTGTTGCCCATCGATCAGGATCGGGCGGTCGAAACAGCTTTGCAATTTGTCTGCGAGCGCGGCGAGATTCGCGGTCGCGGGAAGATCGCCGAGCAGGATCGCGAACTCGTCGCCGCCCAGCCGCGCGACGATCGCGTCGCCCAGCACGGCTTGCAGATGTTTGGCGACATTGCGCAGCAGCGCGTCGCCCGCGGGGTGGCCGAGCGTGTCGTTGACGACCTTGAAATCGTCGAGATCGACGTAGACGACCATCAGCCGCGCTTCGTCACGGCGACGGGCGAGCGCCTGGTCGAGCTGTTCGACGAACAATTTGCGGTTGGGCAGGTTGGTGAGCCCGTCATGGAGCGCGACATGGGTGATCTGGCGCTCGCGTTCGGCGATCGCGGCGACCATCACATTGAAGCTGGCCCCAAGGCGGCCGATTTCATCGTCCGAAGTCACTTCGACCGCGGCATCCTTGCCTTCGCCGAGCCGCCGCGTCGCTTCGTCGAGCGCGCTGAGCGGGCGGGTGATTGTGCGTGCGATGCGCCAGCTGAGGATGATGACGAGGGTTAGCCCTGCCGCGGCAAGCGCGACGAGCAGCCATTGCAGCCCCGAATATTCGCCGAGCGCCTTGCTGAGCGAATGGTCGAGCACCAGCCGCGGGCGGATGCCGGCCTGCAGCGTCGGCAGCGCGGTGACGTGGTGGAGGACGCGTTCACTGTCACCGCTTTCGACGACGCGCCCCGACGGCGCGGCGGCGAGCGCGGCGGGGAGCTGCGACGCGCGCACCACCCGCGCGTCGATATCGACCGCGGCCAGTTTGGCGAGGCGGCGCATTTCGGCGGCGTCGAGCGGCTGCGCGAGAACGAGCCAGCCCATCGTGTCGGGAGTTTCAATCGGCGATGCCGCCGCCAGGGCGAGTTTGTTGCCGATCCGGATGATGCCGTGGTCCTGCCCGGCACCGAGCGCCTCCCACAGATCGTCGGACGCCGGCAGCGCGGCGGTCGCCGATCCGGTCATCGTACCATCGAGCCCGACGACAAAGGCGGCGTCGCTGCGCGAGCGTTCGCGCAGGCTGACGAGCGCGCTTTCGATCGTCGCCTGATCGCCGGTCGCCACCGCTTCGCGGAACCCGAAATCGCGCGACAAGACGTCGGCCGACCCGCGCATCTCCTGCGCGCGCAAGGCAATAATTTCATCGAACACGCGCGCATTGGCGGCAAGGTCGCGCGAGGCGCTGTCTTCACCGAAGCGCGCGATGCCGTTGCCCGCCAGCAGCAGGATGGCGGCAAGGATCGCCGTCGACAGCGCGGCATAGGCGACCGCGATGCGCAGCTTGAGCGAGCGAAAGCGCAGGCGTTGCGGAAAGAGCGGGAGCCGGATCATCGCAGCTTCAGCGCGATCTTGTGGCTGGCCGAACCCGCGCCGACCGCGAGCGGGCGTTTCAGTTCACCGCCCGGGGTGCGGGCGCGGGGGTGCCAGACGGTCAGCTGATGCCCGCCCGCCGCCATGCCGGTCAGGCGGACGATGCCGTTCTGGTCGGTCTTGCCCGCAAAAGGTGTGTCGACGACGCGGAGATAACCGCGCATCTGGTCGTGGATGTTGCAGCCCAGCGCCACCGTACCGGCGACCGGGAAACTGTGCGAGCGCGTCTGATCGCGGCCGTACAGCTCGATTTCGAAGCGCGCGGCTTTCGAAAAACTATAGACGCTGTGGCGGACGCTATCGAGATTCGGAAAGGCGACCGCACTGCCGCGTGGCACGATCAGGGTGCCGGGAACGAACGCGACGCTTTTTTGCGCCATTGCCGATTTCCAGGCAAAACGGATTGCGCCGCCGCGAAATCCGCCGTTCGGGGTCAGTTCGACCACCGCATCGCGCACCGGCAGGCCGCGCTCGTCGACGATTTGCACCTGGACCGCCGCGGGCGCAGCCGCCCAGGCCGCGGCAAGCGGTACGCCCAGCACAAGTGCTGCCAAGATGAAAATTGGTCCCTTCATCCTGTCCGGCTACGGGACAGACCTTAACATTCTATCAAGTTTTCAGATGCATGGTTAACGCAATCTTTGCTCCTTGCTGCGATAGTGCCGTTATGGACCAACCTGTATTTCATCTGCTGGCCGCCTTCTCGCTGGCCTGCGCCGCAACCCCGGCTGCCGCCGAGGAAGCACCGCTGATCGACGGCGGCAAGCTGCTGCTCACCAACGGCGTCGCGACGATCGAGGGGAGCAGCGGCGGCGGGCTGGCCAGCTGGGCGACGATCGCCGGGCGCGCGACCGATCGCGGCATCGGCCTGTCGGGGCATGTGACGCTGATCGAACTGCCCGACTATGGCTGGCAAAGTCACGGGGTTGCGGTCGGCATCGCGAACCGCGTCGAGCTGAGCTACGCGCGGCAAAATTTCGATACCCGCGATGTTGGCGCGGCGCTCGGGCTCGGGGCCGGTTACACACTGAATCAGGATGTTTTCGCCGCCAAGCTCCGGCTTGTCGGCGACATCGTCTACGGCGAAGCGCTGCTGCCGCAGATCAGCCTGGGCGTCGAGCACAAGCGCAACCGGGACACTCCGGTGGCGCGCGCGGTCGGCGCCGCGCATGGCAGCGGCACCGACATCACGCTGAGCGCCACCAAGCTGTTGCTGAGCCACAGCGTGCTGGTCAACGCAACCGCGCGGCTGACCAAGGCGAATCAGGTCGGGCTGCTCGGCTTTGGCACCGCCGCTGACGACAATCACCGGCTCCAGTTCGAAGGGTCGGTCGCTTATCAATTGTCCCGCCGCGCAGTGATTGGCGCAGAATATCGCACCAAGCCCGACAATCTGGCGATCGCGCGCGAGGATGACTGGTGGGACCTGTTCGCCGCCTATGCGCTGACCGACCATCTGACCGTCACCGCCGCTTATGTCGATCTGGGTTCGATCGCCACGTTCGACAAGCAACGCGGCGGCTTCCTCTCCGCGCAAATCGCCTTTTAAGGAATCGCCCGATGCTGCTGCTCGCCGCCCTGCTGATGCAACCCGCCGCCGAACCGCCCGTCGATTGGGACAAGGAATTTGGCGTCGAGGAAAAAGTCCGCGATCCCGCGACCGGCGAACTTCCGGTCGATCCCTATGTCCAGAGCAACGCCAACGCCGGCGCGACGCCCTTTGCGGGCGATGCAATGGCGCGCGCGTTCGGCGGCCAGGACGGCATCCGCCGCCTTGCCAACCGCACCGTCGAGCTGTCCGAAGCCGATCCGCGCATCGCCGAGATTTTCAAGGCGCACGACATGGTGCGGCTGAAACGCACGCTGTTCGAACAATTCTGCTACATTTTGAACGCGGGCTGCGACTACAGCGGCCGCGACATGGCAGCCTCGCACAAGGATGTTGGCGTGCGGATGCGCGACATGAATGCGATGGTCGAAAATCTGCAGACCGTGATGCGCGAGGAAAAGATCGGCTTTGCGGCGCAGAACCGCTTCCTCGGTAAACTCGCACCGATGTCGCGCAACGTCATCACGCGCTAAACCCGCACGCCGGTTCCTCCAAAGGAACCAGATCATCATCGGTGTCGAGAAAAACTGGAGCGGGCGAAGGGATTCGAACCCTCGACCCCAACCTTGGCAAGGTTGTGCTCTACCCCTGAGCTACGCCCGCTCTGGCGGCTGAAACCGGGCGGTTCCAGCGGGTGAGGCGGGCGATTAGCACCGGCTTTTTGACTCGGCAAGCCCTGTTTGCGTTTTTTGCCGAAGGGTTGGCATATCGTCCGCAATTCCCACATAAGCAGGGCCAGAGTCTCTGCTGTCGGCACGCCGACGATCGGGGACGAGCAACAGGAGCATGATTTCGTGGCCACATTGGGTCTCAATCCACAAGAAAAGGAAGCCGTCGACGCGTTCCGCCGCGACGTCGTCGAACCGTCGATGACCAATCTGGTGATCCTCGATTTCTGGGCCGAATGGTGCGGCCCGTGCAAGCAGCTGACGCCGATCCTGGAAAAGGTTGCCGCCGATTATGCCGACAAGGGCGTGCTGCTCGCAAAGATCGATGTCGATGCGAATCGCTTCATCGCCGGGCAGTTCCAGGTCCAGTCGATCCCGACCGTCTATGCGATTTTCCAGGGACAGCCGGTTGCCAACCTGACCAACGCGCGAACCGAAAGCCAGTTGAAGTCGATGCTCGACCAGTTGCTGGCGCAGCTGCCGATCGAGAGCGAAGCGACCGCGCGCGCGGTCGAGATCGCGCCGCTGATCGACATGGGCGAGGCGGTGCTGACCGAGGGCGACGGAACGCGCGCCGCGAGCATCTTTGGCCAGATCCTCGACATGGCGCCCGACAATGCCGCGGCGCATGGCGGGTTGATCCGCGCGCTTGTGCTGGCGGGCGACCTGACGAGCGCGCAGGCTGCGCTCGACACGATCCCCGCCGAGATTGCGGACGATCCCGCGATCGCGCAGGCGAAAAGCGCGCTGGCGCTGGCCGCCGACGCGCCCGACGCGGGCGAGCTGGCGGCGTTCGAAGCCGCGGTCGCGGCGAAACCGAACGATCATCAGGCGCGCTTTGACCTGGCCAGCGCGCAGATCGGCGCCGGCCAGCGCGACGCCGCCGCCGATAATCTGCTCCACATCGTCGCTGCCGACCGCGAATGGCAGGAGGATGCGGCGCGCGCCAAGCTGCTGTCGCTGTTCGAAGCCGTCGGGCTGGAAGACCCCTGGGTCGCGGCGCAGCGCCGCCGCCTGTCGCTGATCCTGTTCGGTTGATGAACGCCGAAGCGCCTTTGACCATTCAGCGGATCGCGATTTTTCCGCTGCCCGGTGCGGTGCTGTTTCCCGGGCTGCACCTGCCGCTGCATATCTTTGAGCCGCGCTATTCGGCGATGGTGCAGGAAGTACTGGCGCGCGATCGCCAGATCGGGATGATCCAACCGCGCGTCCTGCCCGGCGAAGAGAGCCGCGAGCCGCCCGCGCTGTATGACGTCGGCTGCGTCGGGCGGATCGTCGATGTCGAAGCGCTCGACGAGGGGCGTTTCAACCTCGTGCTCGAAGGCGTGGCGCGTTTTCGCGTCCGCCGCGAACTCGACGTTATCACGCCGTTCCGCCAGGTCGAAGCCGAGATCGAAACCGAGATCGAGGACGACGCGGTGCTGTCGAGCATCGAGCGCGCCAGCCTGGAGCGCGAGGCCAAGCGCTTTGCTGCCCGCCAAGGCTATGTCGTCGATTGGGATTCGGTCGGCCAGCTCGACGATGCGACGCTGGTCAACGGCATTGCGCAGGTGGCGCCGTTCGACGCCGCGGCAAAACAGGCGCTGCTGGAAGCAACGCCGATCGACGCGCGCGCCGAGCTGGTCGTCCAGTTGATGCAGTTTTTCGGCCGTTACGACAGCGACGACGGCCGCGCCACGCTGCAATAAACGGGCGCTCAGTTCAATTTGCGCGGAACCGCGTGACGCGCGATGTCGGCGAGCGCGCGGCGCACCACATGGCGGTCGCTTTCGCACAATCGTTCGGTTGCTTCGCTCACGGTCAACTGATGACGCACCAGCGCCTGTTCGGCGGCGACGCGCGCCTCGATCCGGTCCCGGTCGCCCCGCGCTGTCCGCAATAACCCCGCGCGGCGGCGCATCGCCCAATCGGCCACGAGGCGATCGGCGGCCAGCTTGGCCAGCCCGTCGGCAGCGCCTTCCTCGGTCGATGCTTCGGCCGCGGGATCGATCAGCCAGTCGTCGATGCCGTCGGCCTGCAGCGCATCGAGCGACAGCGTCGCGGTGACGTGCCGCCGACCCGCCGAACGCTGGTCGCCGTGGAGACGCAGGCGCAGCGCCTGGAGTTCGGCGCGCAGTTGCCAATTCACATAGGTGGTGAAGCGCGCCCGCGCCGGATCATAACGTTCGGCGGCGCGGTGGAGCGCGATCGCGCAGACCTGCGCCGCATCGTCGGCAACATCACTTAACCCATAGCCACGGGTGAAGTAGCGGATCCGCGGCGCCGCCAGCGCCGCGAGCTGCGCAAACGCCCGGTCGGTGAGCGCCCTTGCCCGCGCGCCGGGCGCCGCGTCGAGCGCGGTCCGCGCCTGGATATAGTTCGTCACCGCTGTTTCGAGCGCATCGCTTTTTGCCGACATGGTCCGTCCCCATCTGCCGCGGCGTGAGTGCCGCTGGGGCCGGGATAGGGAAATAGGGTGAGCGGCGAGCTGATCGGGGGCTAGGTAGAAATACTTATCCCAAACCCGTTCGCATCGAGCGAAGTCGAGATGCCCATCGGCGTCGCGCAAGGTCGCGGGGTGTCTCGACTTCGCTCGACACGAACGGATTAATAGGTTTCGACTAGACCTCCGCCCCCGCGAGCAACCTTGGCAGATCACCTGCCTCTCCGCGCGCCTCGTCCATGAAGAAGCGTTTGAGCATCGGCAGCCGCTGGACTGCGCCCAGCCCGGTACGGCGCACGGCAGCGGCGGTGCGGCCGGGGATGCCGAACAGGCGGGTCAGCCCGTCGGTCGCGAGGCTGACCATCATATTGTCGAGCCCGCGCCAGCGCTGATAGCGCGCAAGCAGCGCCGCATCGCCAAGGTCGAGCCCCAGCCGCGCCCCCTCGACCAGCACCTCGGTCAGCGCCGCGACGTCGCGCAGGCCAAGGTTCAGCCCCTGCCCGGCGATCGGATGGATGCCGTGCGCGGCGTCGCCGACCAGCGCGATGCGCTGCGCGACGATCGATGCGCTGTGATGGAAACCGAGCGGATAGGTCATGCGCGGCGCGACCAGTTTCATCGCGCCGAGCACCCCGCCCGCGCGCTTTTCGAGTTCGGCGACAAAGCCGCGGTCGCCCAGCTTGGCAAAGCCGGGGCCATCCCTCTCCGCGACTGTCCACACAAAGGCCGAGCGGTGCCGCCCTTCGACATCGTCGACCAGCGGCAGCAGCGCGAAGGGGCCGGAGGGGTAGAAGATTTCGTGCGCGACATTCCCATGCGGTTTTTCATGCGCCACCGCGCCGATCAGCGCGTGATGATGGTACGACCAGTTGGCGATGCTGAACCCCGCCGCGTCGCGGGTCGGCGATCGGCGGCCTTCGGCGACGATCAGCAGCGGCGCGGCTAGCATCGTCCCGTCGGCGAGGGCCAGCGTGACGCCGTGATCGCCGACGTCGCGCGCGGTCACGGTCGCCGGCATGTGCAGCCGCACGAGCGGTGCATCGGCAAGCCCGGCAGCGAGCGCGAGACGCAGCTGGCGGTTTTCGATCATCGTGCCGAGCGGGGGATCGCCATCGGCGGTCACGAAGTCGAGATCGCCGCCGCGGCCAGTATCGGGCGCGCCATCGCCGACCCTGATCGCGCGGATCGGGCAACCGTGACCCGCCAGCCGCTGCGCAAGGCCCAGCACCTCGAACATCTGCCACGTCGCGCTGGCGATCGCCGAGGCGCGGCCGTCGAAGCCGGGCGCGATCGTCGTCACCGGGTCGGCGGGATCGACGATCTGGACCGACAGGCCGTGATGCGAGAGGGCGAGGGCGAGCACCTGGCCGACCAGGCCGCCCCCCGAGATCAGGACATCGCTGCGCAGCGTTTGGCTCATGGCGCAGCCCTAGCGCGCGGAGGAGCGGTTGGAAAGGCTGTGGACGCACCCCGGGCCGCGCTTGACGGCGAGTCCGGCGCAGGTGCATATCGCCGTGGTACATTGATGGGGACCGTTTTCAGCATGGCTAGCCGCAAGGGCGCACCGGCAAGGGCCGACTGGCGCACCGTTTTCCGCCAAAGCATTGCACGATCGCTGGTGATCGGCGCGGCGGCTGCGCTCGGCCTGTTCACGCTGTTCCTGACCCTCGCGCTTGTCACCTACGATAGCACCGACGCGGCGCTCAACACCGCTGCCGACGGCACCGCCGCCAACTGGATGGGCAGCGTCGGCGCATGGTTCGCCGATCTGGGGCTGTCGATCGGCGGCGTCGGGGTTGGGCTGTTGCTGCCGCTGCTCGGGCTGCTCGCCTGGCGGCTGTGGACCGGCGAGACGCAGCCCTATTGGCCGCGCCAGCTGGCCTACAGCTTTGTCGGCATCCTGCTCGTCGGGCTGGGCGCCGAACTGTGGTCGCCCGCGACCGGCGCCCCGATGCCCGCCGGCTGGGGCGGCATCATCGCGCTGCTCATCGGCGGCGCGATCACGCCGCTGTTCGCCGCGGCGGGCGAACCCGCGGCGGCACTAATCCGCATTGCCACCATTATGCTGCTCGTCACTGCCGGGCTGTGGCTTGCGTGGCGCGCGCTGCGGCTGGAAAAGGGATGGGCATCGCGCTTCCGCCTGCCCGCCGCCGAGCGCGGCCGCATCGCCGAACCGGTGCGCGCCGCCGACGAAGGCGTCCGCGCACCGACGATGATCGAGCGCGTCGTGCGACCGCGCGCGATTGCCGAGCCGAGCGACCGCGCGCCGCCCGAGATCGCGGACCCGGCGCAGCGCACGGCGCTGTCGAAACCCAAGCCGAAGCCGCAGACCGAGCTGTTCACCAATTACCAGCTGCCCTCGATCGACCTGCTCGCGCCGCCGCCGCCGGGACCGACCGGCCAGATCGACAAGGCGGGGCTGGAACGCAATGCGCGGCTGCTCGAATCGGTGCTCGAGGATTTCCAGGTCAAAGGCGTCGTCACCGCGGTCCGCCCCGGCCCGGTCGTCACCATGTACGAACTCGAACCCGCACCTGGCACCAAGGCGAGCCGCGTGTCGAACCTGGCCGACGACATTGCGCGCAATATGTCGGCGCTGTCGGCGCGCATCGCGCCGATTCCGGGGCGCACCGTGATCGGCATCGAACTGCCCAACGCGAACCGCGAATCGGTGGTGCTGCACGAAATTATCGGCAGCGCGCTGTTCCAGGATCAGACCGGCGCGCTGCCGATCATCCTTGGCAAGAATATCAGCGGCGATCCGATGATCGCCGACCTCGCCCCGATGCCCCACCTGCTGATCGCGGGCACCACCGGATCGGGTAAATCGGTCGGCCTCAACGCGATGATCCTGTCGCTGCTCTATCGCCTCGGTCCCGACCAGGTGAAGATGATCATGATCGATCCCAAGATGCTGGAACTCAGCGTCTATGACGATATTCCGCACCTGCTTGCCCCCGTCGTCACCGAACCCAAGAAGGCGATCCGCGCTTTGAAATGGGCGGTCGAGCAGATGGAGGATCGCTACCGGATGATGTCGTCGCTGTCGGTGCGCAACCTCGCGAGCTACAACGACAAGGTGCGCGGCGCGCTCGCCAAGGGCAAATCCTTGGGGCGCCGCGTCCAGACCGGCTATGATCCCGATACCGGCCAGCCGGTCTATGAGGAAGAGACGCTCGATTACGCGCCGCTGCCGCAAATCGTGGTGGTCGTCGACGAACTCGCCGACCTGATGATGACCGCGGGCAAGGAGGTCGAATTCCTGATCCAGCGGCTCGCGCAAAAGGCCCGCGCCGCGGGCATCCACCTGATCCTCGCGACGCAGCGCCCGTCGGTCGACGTCATCACCGGCGTCATCAAGGCGAATTTGCCGACGCGCATCAGCTTTAACGTGACGTCGAAGATCGACAGCCGGACGATTTTGGGCGAGGCGGGCGCCGAACAGCTGCTGGGCAAGGGTGACATGCTCTATGTTCCCGGCGGCAAACAGATCACCCGCATCCACGGACCCTTCGTGTCCGACGACGAGGTGCGCGCGGTCGCCGACCATTGGCGCGGGCAGGGGCGTCCCGACTATGTCGAGAGCGTTACCGAGGATCCCGAAGACGGCGGTTTCGCGATGGAGGGTGCCCCCGCAGGCGGCGACAGTGCCGAGGACCGCATGTATGCGAAAGCGTGCCAGATCGTCGTCGAAAGCCAGAAGGCATCGACCAGCTGGCTGCAACGCCAGCTGCGGATCGGGTACAACAGCGCGGCGCGGATGATCGAACGAATGGAGGAGGAAGGGCTGGTCAGCCCGCCCAACCATGTCGGCCGCCGTGACGTGCTGACCGATCAATATGGCCAGCAGCGGTAGGGAACTTTTTGCCGGGCTCGCGCTTTGAACGGCGTCTGACGAGCGGGTTCACGGCGGGTTCAATGCCCGCCTGCGATGAACGCAGCGAACATAGAACAGAATGAGAGTCCCATGACCTTGAAGAATCCCCTCACCCGCCTTGCCGCATGGACGCTGACGCCGCTTGCCGTCGCCGGGCTTGCAGTCGGCGTCCCTGCGATCGCGCAATCGTCCTCGACGCTGGCATCGGTGCAGTCACACCTCAAATCGACCGGATCGATGACCGCCGATTTTGTCCAGACCGACCGCAACGGCCAGCGCCTGTCGGGCAAGCTGACGTTGAAGCGCCCCGGCAAGATCCGTTTCCAATATCAAAAGGACGTCCCATTGCTGATCGTCGGCGACGGCAGTTCGCTGACGATGATCGATTATGAGGTGCGGCAGGTGCAGCGCTGGCCGGTGAAAAATTCGCCGCTGGGCGCGTTGCTCGATCCCGACCGCGATCTCACCAAATATGCCAAGGTCCTCCCGACGGGTAGCAACGACGTGCTGAGCGTCGAGGTCAAAGATCCGAAGCGTCCCGAATATGGCACGATCACGATGGTGTTCGTGCGCGACGGCGGCGCGCCTGCGGGTCTGCGCCTGCGCGGCTGGGTCGCGCTCGATTCGCAGAACAACCGGACGCGGATCGACCTCAGCAACCAGAAGTTCAACGTTGCGGTCGCCGATTCGGCGTTCCGCTGGACCGACCCGCGCCCGAACAAGCGCGGTCGCTGACCAGGGTCCTGACCCGACAGCCGAACGAAAAATTCTGGCCGGGGCGTTTTCTTGCAAAATTCCCCGGCCTTTTTCCGTCCAACCGTCACCTGGCATCGACGAACTGCAAAATCGGCGCTTTGCGGCCAATTTCTGTTCAGCTTGGCGACAGGGAAGCCCGGCTATTTCAACTCTCGAAGACGCCAACACGGCCCCGGATTTGGGTTTCCCCCTGTTGCCCCACCCGGATTGCCCGGTGTCTTCATTCAAGAGCGTGACGAACGCTGACCTTGAACCCCCGTTCCACCGCCCCTGGGACGGGGGTTTATGATTTCCGGTGCTGGCACAGCCCAAGCATCCTCGTTGCGCCGCACGCGTGGCGCCGATAGAGCCACCGCATGACTCGCACCAGCATCGCTTCGTGGAATATCAACAGCGTCCGCGCCCGCATCGGCATTGTCGAGAAATTCCTGCGTGAAGAAGCGCCAGACATCCTGTGCCTGCAGGAAACCAAGGTCGAATGCGTCACCTTTCCCAAGGATATGTTCCGCTCGCTGGGTTATGAGCATATCGTCACTCACGGCCAGCGCATGCATCATGGCGTCGCGATCGTCAGCAAGGTGCCGCTGGCCGACGTCCGCAAATATGACTGGCAGGCGAATGGCGAGGCGCGCCACGTTGGGGTGACGCTGCCGTCGGGCGTCCGGCTCGACAATGTCTATATCCCCGCGGGCGGCGACATTCCCGACCGCGAACTCAATCCGAAATTCGGGCAGAAGCTCGATTTCTTTGGCCGCATGACCGAATGGTCCGGGGCGCTGAACGGGACGCCCACCGTCTTGACCGGCGACTTCAACGTCGCCCCGCTGGAAAGCGACGTGTGGAACCACAAGGCGTTGCTCGATGTCGTCAGCCACACCCCGGTCGAGGTCGAAACGCTCGCGCGCTTGCAGGCGGCATCGAACTGGGTCGATCTTGGCCGCCACTTCATCGCCGCACCGACGCCGCTGTTCACCTGGTGGAGCTACCGCGCCAAGGATTGGGAAGCTTCGAACCGCGGCCGCCGCCTCGACCATATGTGGGTGACCCCCGACCTGCTGGGACAAGCGCTATCGCACCGCATCGTCCAGCCGGCGCGCAGCTGGGACCGGCCGTCGGACCATATCCCGCTGGTCACGGAATTCGCTTTTTGAACGACGCCGATCATCGGGGCGCCCGCCGGGCCGCGCGCGCGATCGACGCGCTGCGGCGCGGCTGGCCCTTTCGCGTCGAAGGCCCGGAAGGCACGCTCGACCTGCTCGCGGTCGAAAGTGCGCGCGACGAAGCCCTCGCCGACTTCGCGAGCCACGATGTCCTGCTGTCGGGCGAACGCGCGGTGACGCTGAAGCTGACCAACCAGCGCGTCGCGGCGACTCCGGGTCCGGTGCGCCTTGCCGCCGCCGCCACCACGGTCACCGCCGCCCTGGCGATTGCCGACCCGGCGCTCGATCTTGCCCATCCGCTCAAGGGGCCGTTTCATACGATCGCGAGTGGCGGTGACAGCGCCGCCGCCGCCGCGATGACGATGGCGCGCCACGCGGGCCTGCTTCCGGCCTTTTTCGTGCGCGAAGCGGCCGGCGAGGCCGAGACACTATGCACCGCGGACGATGTCGCGGCGCTGCTCGACCCCGCGCGCCTCCAGATCGCTGCACGCGCGCGTTTGCCGGTTGCGGCCAGCGAAACCGCCGAAATCATCGCTTTCCGTTCGCCCGAAGAAGCCTCCGACCATGTGGCGCTGGTCATCGGGCAGCGCGACGGAAATCCGCCGGTGGTGCGGCTGCACAGCGAATGCCTGACCGGCGATGTGCTCGGCAGCCTGAAATGCGATTGCGGGCCGCAGCTCCACGCCGCGCTCCACGCGATGGCCGACGCGCCGTGGGGGGTGCTGCTGTATCTGCGTCAGGAAGGGCGCGGGATCGGGCTGGTCAACAAGCTGCGCGCCTATGCGTTACAGGATCAGGGCTATGACACCGTCGACGCCAATCTCCGGCTCGGCTTTCCGGTCGAAGCGCGCGATTTTGCGATTGCCGGGCGGATGCTGGAACTGCTGAACATCCCGCGCATCCGGCTGATGACCAACAACCCCGAAAAGGTCGCGCGGCTGGAAAAGGAAGGCGTCGAGGTGGTCGAGCGCCTGCCGCTCGCGCTGCCGACGAACAAGTATAACGAGCAATATCTCGCGACCAAGCGCGACCGGACAGGGCATCAGCTTTGAAAAGCCCTCCCCCTTGATGGGGGAGGGTTGGGTGGGGGTGAGGTCGCAGGCGCAGACTGTGCGCGCGACCTCACCCCCCACCGCTGCGACTAGGCAGCAAGCTGCCAAGTCTCGCTGCCTCCCCCATCAAGGGGGAGGATTATAGCCCTCACCACTTATCTTAATGCACGAACCTTGCCACCACATCGCGGTAGCTTCGGCTCACCTTCACCTGCGCGCCCGAACCGAGCACGAGGAAGCATTCGCCATTGGTGTGCGGCTTGACCTGCTTCACCTGTGACAGGTTGACGATCGTCGAGCGATGCACGCGCTGGAAATTGCGCGGGTCGAGCCGCTTTTCCAGATCCTTCATCGTCTCGCGCAGGATCAGGCTGTTGTCGGCGGTGTAGATGCACATATAATCGCCCGCAGCGTCGATGCGTTCGATGCTGTCGACATCGACACGGAAAATCTGGCCACGATCCTTGATGTTGATCATCTTTTCATAGCGGTCGGCGGCGTGCGCGTCGGGCTGCGTTTCGGCGTCATAATCGTCGACGGCGTCGGGCGCGACCTCGGCCAGCACCGTCTTCAGCCGCTCGACTTCGGCAGCGCCGCGCTTTTCGGTGAGCCGCTGGCGCACCCGGTCGAGTGCGTCGGCGAGCCGCTCGGGCTCGACCGGCTTGACCAGATAATCGACCGCCTGCGCTTCGAAGGCGCGGATCGCATGGTCCGAATAGGCGGTGACGAACACCACCAGCGGCGGTTCGACCTCCATCAGCCCCTGAATCACCGAAAAGCCGTCGAAGCCCGGCATCTGGATGTCGAGGAACACCAGGTCGGGTTTGTGCGTCTTGATTTTGCGGATCGCCTCGCGGCCATTTTGCGCGGTGTCGACGATTTCAACGTCCGCATGCGGTTCGAGCCGCAGTTGCAGGCCTTGGGTGGCCAGTTTTTCATCATCCACCAGGATGGTTCTGATCGTCATGTCCGTTCGGTTCCAATCGTCATTTGCCCATCGGGCTGAAACGGAAACTCGATAATCACCGTGAATCCGCCATCAGCGCCGCGTTGGGCATCGAACCGGTGCTGGTCGCCAAAAGCCTGCGCCAGACGGTCCCTGATATTGGCTAAACCCACGCCGGTCGATTCCGTTGCAAGGCCTGTGGTGGGGTCCGAGCGGTCGGCTGACAATCCCGCGCCGGTGTCGGACACGGTAATCCGAACATTTTGACCGGCAAGCTGCGCCGAAATCGTGATATCGGCGCCGTCTTCCTGCGGCGTGACCGCATATTTGATGGCGTTTTCGACCAAAGGTTGCAGCAAAAGCGAGGGCAGTCTGGCCCGCGCCACAACCGGATCGATCGCGAAATGGGGGCGCAGCCGTTCTTCGAAACGCATCTTCTCGATGTCGAGATAAAGCTTCAGCGTCTCGATTTCCTGCGCCAGCGTCACCTGCGCGGTGGGTTCGTTGGCGAGCGTGTAGCGCAGGAACGCCGACAGCCGCGACAGCATGGCATTCGCGGGTTCGGATTGTTTGAGCAGCACCAGCGTCGAAATGCTGTTCAGCGTGTTGAACAGGAAATGCGGGTTGAGCTGGTAACGCAGCATCGCGAGCTGCGCCGACGCGGCCTGCGCCTCGAGCCGCAGGACGCGGTCATTCTGTTCCTCAAGCTGGAGGAAATAGTTGATCGCAAAATACAGCGCCGACCATGCCGCAAGCGACGTCGCGTCGATATACACCGCGCCGAGCAGCAGGCTGGTGAACCCTGCTTCGCTGTTCGGATTCTGGATCTGTGCGACCCACGCGTCGATAAATGCCCACAAGGCGGTGGCCAGCCCCGACAGCCCGAAACTGACCCCCCACATCAACAGCGGCCGCCGGCTGATCAGCGCGCGGTAACAGACCGACAGGATCAGCGAGAGCGAAAAGCCGGTGATCGCCGAAATCGTCTGGGGGATCAGGAAGGCCAGCGGCTGGCCATTCGCCAGCCCCGACACCCCGCGCAGCCCGAGCCAGGCCGCCCAGCCCAAGATCTGGAGATTCCAGAACGCGCGGACCTTGTTGTCGAAAAAGGGTCCCGGCGAAGACAGGCGAAACAGCGGCATGGGGGTCCGTTGGGGTGCGATGGTCAGCGGCCACGGGTGTTCGGGCAGAAACCGCAGCAACCGATCATTCGGCGGCCACCGGCGCCATCGCACCGTCGGCGCGCACGCGCGCCTGACCGAGCGGCTGGAGTTCGGCGCGATGCTTCCACAACAGTTCCTTGTAATTGATGACGCGGCCATCGTGCGCGGTCAGCGTCACCGGCCCGATCGGCTGTTCGTCGCGCGCGTCGACCAGTACCGGGGTCGACGGCACCCCGGCGCCCCATTTTTCGCCCCATTGGCGCAGCGCGATCATTGCCGGGAGCAGCTCGATACCCTTTTGGGTCAGCTGGTAGCGGACCTTGCGGCGATCTTCGGTCATCACTTCGCGCGCCATGATGCCATGATCGACCAGCCGCGACAGGCGGTTCGACAGGATGTTGCGCGCGATGTTCAGTTCCTGCTGGAATTCCTCGAAATGATGGACGCCGTTAAAGGCGGCGCGAAGGATCATGAACGACCAGCGTTCGCCCATCGCTTCCAAGGCCAGCGGCAGGGCGCAATTGCCCCCGTCCATGTCGTTCAAGACTTCGCGTAATTTTGTCATGACCCAAGCCCTAACGTAAAATCGACCCCCGCGCCAAAAAAAATATAGGGGCTTGCGTTGCATTTCGCAACGCGACCCATGGACGGCAAAGGCGCAGCCTTTGATGCCGGACCGTGCGGCGCAATCGGCGGGGTCAGGCGGTCATCCGGTTGCGCGCGATCACCAGCGACCAGCGCGCCAGCGCGGGCAGCTGCGCCGCGACATGCCAGGGGTCGGCGCGCAAGGCGCGGCGGACCAGGTCGAGCCGCCAGCGGCGACTGCTGCGAAGCGCAAGGCCGAGCAGGATTTCGCTGCGGCTGCGCGCGGACAGCGTGGCGGGCAGTGCGCGCTCGACAATCATCGCCGTGAGCGCCTGAATCTGTTCGGCGCGCTGGCTGGTGAGGCTGCCGCCATGCTTGCGATAGAGATAGAGATCCTCGTGCAGCGCGACAAAGGTGAACCGCTGCGCGGCGCGCAGCCAGAAATCATAATCCTCGACCCCGAACAATTGGGTGTCGTAGCCGCCGAGTGCCTCGGTCACCTGCGCCCGATACAGGAAGCAGGCGCCGACATTGTTGCCGTAGAGCAGCCGGTCGATCGGCCCGACGCGCGAACAGCCCAGATCCACCCCCGCTTCGTCGATCAGCATGAAATCGGCGTGGACGACATCGGCGTCGCGGTTCGTATCGAGCACCGCGACGAGGCGTCCGAGCATCGGCGGGCGCAGCAGGTTGTCGTCGGAGGTCCAGCTGTGCAGGTCCCCGCGGGCGGCGGCAAAGCCATGATTGAGCGCCGCGGGCAGCCCCACATTGGTTTCCAGATGCAGCAACCGCACGCGGGGGTCGCGCGCCGCGGCGTCGGCCATGATCGTCGGCGACGCGTCGCGCGACGCATCGTCGACCAGAATCAGTTCGAAATCGGCAAAATGCTGCGCCAGCACCGAATCGATGGCGTCGGCCAGCCAGCGTGCCCCATTGTGCACGGGCATCACCATCGACACCCGCGGCACCGCGGTCGAATCGAGAGTATCGGTCCCCATCAACGCCCAGCCCTACCGCGCGCGACCGATGCTTCCAATCGCCTTTACCAAAGTTGCTGACGCCTTGGGGAAGGACGCAATCAAATTTCGCATTGCAATTGGGCCGACATGAACGACATTGGACGTAAGGGTCAGAACCTACCAATTGTGCGATCGAGGTTTGAAGCGATTTTGTTCAGGGCAAGGAAGCGAGACGTAGGCATATGAGTATATTCCAAGGCTCGCTGACGCAGCCATGGACAAAATCGGTCAAATCCCGAAGGGACGTCGAAATGGCTTCGATCTCGTCTCCGCGCGGCCTTGCAGATGGAACCACCATCGGCGGCGGCCACGCGAAGCCGATATCTTCGCCATTTCGACGCCTCGATCGCACAATTGGTAGGTTCTGACCCTGTGCTGCGCCAATATGAACTTGTCGAGCGCGTGCGCGCTTATGATCCCGACGTCGACGAGGCGCTGCTCAACCGCGCCTATGTCTTTACCGTCCAGAAGCATGGCAGCCAGAAACGCGCCTCGGGTGATCCCTATTTCAGCCATCCGGTCGAGGTTGCGGGGATCCTGACCGACCTCCACCTCGATTGCGAGACGATCGTCACCGCGCTGCTCCACGACACGCTCGAAGACACGCTGACGACGCCCGAAGAGATCGAGCGGCTGTTCGGCGCCGACGTCGGGCGGCTGGTCGACGGGGTGACCAAGCTCAGCAAGATCGAGGCGCAGACCGAAAATGAGCGCGCCGCCGAAAATCTGCGGAAATTCCTGCTCGCGATGTCCGACGACATCCGCGTGCTGCTGGTCAAGCTGGCCGACCGGCTGCACAATATGCGGACGCTGCATTTCATCCAGAGTCCCGAGAAGCGGCGCCGCATCGCCAAGGAGACGATGGATATCTATGCCCCGCTCGCCGAGCGGATCGGCATGTACGAATATATGCGGGAGATGCAGCTGCTGGCGTTCAGCGAGCTCGAACCCGAAGCCTATGCGACGATCACCGGGCGCCTTGCGAAACTGACCGCCGGCGGCAAGGACAAGGTCGCCGCGATCAGCCGCGAATTCAAGGAGCTGCTCGCCAAAAACGGCATCGAGGCCGATGTGTCGGGGCGCGAGAAACATCCCTATTCGATCTGGCGCAAGATGCAGGAACGTCACGTCAGTTTCGAACAGGTGACCGACATCATCGCGTTCCGCATCATCACCCCGACCGACGCCGACTGCTACGCGGCGCTGGGGCTGCTCCACCGCAAATGGAAAATGGTCCCCGGGCGGTTCAAGGACTATATCTCGACGCCCAAACGCAACGGTTACAAATCGCTGCACACGACGATCATGCACCAGCAAAATATGCGGATCGAGATCCAGATCCGCAGCCTCGGCATGCATCAGCAATCCGAATTCGGCTTTGCCGCACACTGGGCGTACAAGCAGGGCGGCACCGCCCCCGACGGGCAGGCAGGGTGGATCCGCGACCTGATCGAAATCCTCGAACAGACGCACGATCCCGAAGAGTTCCTGGAAAATACCCGCATCGCGATGTACCAGGATCGCATCTTTGCCTTCACGCCGAAGGGCAGCCTGCACCAGCTGCCGAAGGGCGCGACCCCGGTCGATTTTGCCTATGCCGTCCACACCGGGCTGGGCGACAGGACCGTCGGCGCGAAGGTCAACGGGCGGCTGGTGCCGCTGCGCACCCAGCTGAACAATGGCGACACCGTCGAAATCCTGTCGTCGGACAAACAGACCCCGCAGCCCGCCTGGCTGGGCTTTGCGGTGACCGGAAAAGCGCGTGCCGCGATCCGCCGTCACGTGCGATCCAAGGAAAAGGTCGAACTCGCCGCACTGGGGCGCAAGATGTACGACGAGATCGCGCTGCGCCTGCCGAACAAGGTCGGCGACAAGGCGCGTGCCGCGGCGCTGACCCGGCTCAAGCTCGACAGCGACGCCGCGCTGTATGTGGCGATCGCCAAGCAGCGGCTGACCGACAATATGGTGCTTGAAGCCCTGGTTCCCGGGATCACCGCCGAGATGAAGGCCAAGCCCGGCAAGTTCGGACAGGGCGCGGCGGTGTCGATCGCCGGGCTGACCCCCGGGGTCGCGTACCAGCTTGCCGATTGCTGCCACCCGGTCCCCGGCGACCGCATCGTCGGGCTGGCGCGCCCCGGCGAAGGCATCGAGGTGCATGTCATCGACTGCCCAAGTCTCGCCGACGGGGTCGATGCCGACTGGATCGACCTTCGCTGGCAGGAAGACAGCGAAGGCGGCAATGCGCGGCTGTGCATCGTCATCTTGAACGAACCGGGCACGCTCGCCGAAATGTCGGGCATTCTCGCCGCCAATTCTGCGAACATCACCAATTTGCGGCTGTCGAACCGCGAGGGGGGGGTTCACACTTATGACGTCGTCGTCGAGGTGCGCGACGTCCAGCATGTGATGCGGATCCTGTCGGCACTGCGCGCGTCGGACAACGTGGTGCAGGCCGAGCGGCAGTAGGTGTGCGGCGTCGACTCTGGGGGGTGGCGCAGGTCGCCCCGCCCAACGCCGTTCCAAAGTTCAGGAAAGTTCAGCCCTGTGCATCCCCCATTCGGACCTCACACCGTGCTGGACGCGCCCGGCCGTAGCGGCCCCGCAAACCGGACATCGCCCACCCTTGTCCGCCAAATGAATGAGCCGGGATGCAGGCTGGCATAGCCGAAAATAGTAGGAAAGGCTTATTTGACGGCGATGCCTGTTTTGGGGTGGGGAGTGGACGTTGCCGATCCTCCCCGGCACGGGGAGGGGGACCAGCGAAGCTGGTGGAGGGGCACCATCGGTTTGCCTTTCCGCAGAGGTAATACTTCGCGGCGAGGTTCCCGGAAAAGTGGACTCAACCGTTCCGATGCTGCGTAAACCGCCTGTGCCCCTCCACCACCCTTCGGGTGGTCCCCCTCCCCCGTTGGGGGAGGATCAACGTCAACTTCCGGTCGAAAGCTGACGCGATCCTCAGTTTGCGTAAAGCAGCGGCGGCCGCCACGCGCCTTGGTCGACCTCGTCGCGGACCTTGTACACCAGCCCCTTGCTGTTGAGGAACAGCTTCTCCATCTCGGGCCGGGTGAAGGGCCGCGAGCCCAGTCGCCCGAACACCGCCATCTGGCCGCCGGTCTCGTCGACCGCACGGTCACGGTCGAGGCCTTTCGACAGAGCCAGTGCCGGTGACGGCGTCTTCGCCCAGGCGATCAGCTCGGGGGTTGGTTTCGGCGAGAAGCCGTAGAGGCCCGGATTGTCGGGGCTGGTCAGCTGGATGACCTTGATGCCGCCGCGCCCGTCGGCGACATAACCGAACAGCGAGGCATTGGTCGACGCGACGATGACGTCTTCGGCATCGGTCATCGCACCGCCAAAAGTCAGGCCGGGCCAGACGAGCGGCGCCGCGGGGCGCGTGACATCGACGATGACCAGCCCGTCCTGCTTCGCCGCGACGTACATATAGGTCCGCGCGAGATAGATTTTGCGCGCATTGGCGAGCCGCACCGTCCCCGCGGGCACCGCCACCGGCGCCGCGAGGTTGGTGACGTCAAACAGCTTCACCCCCTCGGCATCGGTGACCCACAGATAGCGGAACTGCACCGCGCTGGCGCGCGCGTCGGTCAGCGGCAGCTGCGCCGTCACTTTGGGCTGGAGGGGGGTCGACAGGTCGAGCACGACCAGCCCGGCGTCGGTGGCGATATAGGCGATGCTGCCCGCGAGCGTCACATGCCGCGCCCCCGCCAGCACATTGCCCTCGTTCCACGTCAGCGCGCGTTTCAGCTTGTTGTTGCGGAATTCGCCGTCGGCGAGCGTATCGACATCGACCAGCACCAGCCCCTCGATGCTGTCGGTGATCACGGCATAGCGATAGATGTCGTGCATCACCTGTTCGTGGTTCTCGGGGAAATTCTTCACGATATTTTCGTTGCGGCTGACGCTGATCGGCTGGGTTGTCGCGATCGCCATGCACGTCGCATTCTTGGTCTTTACATGCGTGTCGTGGCCGAGCGCCGAGAAGGGGGCGCGGATGATGCGTTCGGAGAAACCCTTGTTGCCGATCGAGGCGACGTCATAGATGCGGAAACCGCCGCGCCCTTCGGCGACGAACATATATTCGCCGCGCTGTTGCAGGCAGTTGACCCGGCCGCTGGTGTCCTGAACGATATTCTCGAACTCTTCGAGCGCCTGTGTCTCGCCCGACCCCTTTTTGTCGAAGGTCTTGCCGCGCACCCATTTCTTGAGCTCGCGGCCGTTCTGGTCGACGTGCAGCCGCCAGTAATCGGGATAGCTATATTTGTGGAGGTAGCTGCCGATCACCGCCTGCGGCTCGTCCCATTCGGTAACGCGCGTCGCCTGGAAACCATCCTCCATCCCCGACCAGACGTTGAGCCCGACGAAGTTGACGAAGTTGGTGCCGAGCAGGTTCAGCTGCGCCATGATCGCGTTATTGTCGTCGGCGGCGGACAGATGGCAGTCGGAGCATTGCTTGGTTTCCTGACGCCGTACCGTGTGCGGGAAATGCGGGGCAAAGGCCTGGCTCGAATAGCCCGCCGACGAAATCGGCGGCTGCTGCACATAGATGCGTTCGCGGTTGATGTTCGTCGACGAGAGGATCAGCGCCGAAGTCGAGCGCACCGGGGTGATGATGCCGCGCACCTCGCCGTTCGGGCCGGGTTCGCCGGGCTTGGTCAGCTGGTGGCGGCCGAGCTGGAACATCTCGTCGCGCGCCACCTGCGGGTTGTAGGTCGCGAAGTTGCGCGTCTCCTCGCCCTCGAAATGGTGCATTTTGGTTTTCCAATTGGCCTCGATCGGCAAATGGCAGCCGCCGCAACTCGTCGTCCACGACAGGTGGCAGGTGAAGCAGGTCAGCTTGTCGTCGCCGTGCGCGCGGTCTTCCTTCGCGACCCCCGGACCCCATTCAAACTTGCCGTCGTCGCTGCCCGTGCGCGCCATCAGCTTGGCACGCGCCGCCTTCGCATTGAAATGCGGCCCCGGGGTCACTGCCTGCTTGACCAAGCTGACCTGCCATTCGAGCTTGGGATCGACGATCGACCGCTGGATCAGCCCGATCACTTCGGCATCGTCATTATATTGGAATTCGAAACGGCGGCGCCCGTCGGGGTTACGCAGCAGCGCCAGATTATTGCCCTGCGGCCGCGCGGCGACGTTCGAGGTCAGGAGGTTGGGGAAGGCGTCGGCGGTGCCGTGGCAATCCTTGCAGCTGATCTCGACCGCGTTCGCGACCTCGCCCTGGATATAGCCGTTGCCGTGGCTGTCCTGCGCGAAATGGCAGTCGGCGCATTGCATGCCCTTTTCGGCATGGATGTCCATCATATGGACCGCCTTGCCGGGGTTGATGCCGGGCGGCACGAACTTGCCCTCGACGCCGGGTTTTCCGGGATCGGCGCTCGACAGGCAGAGGTCGCGCTCCTTCGGATCACTGTAATGGCTACAGCTTTTGCGCCATTTTTCGGGATCGCGGGGATCGACGATGTTGGCGGTGTCGGTGCCATAGGTCGACATATTGCCGTCGGCGTTCAACAGATTGCCGTTGCGGTCGCGTTTGAAGATGCCGCGGAAATTCCAGCCGTGGCCGTGATAGTCGGCAAACTGGGTGTCCTTGTTGGTGTCGTTGACGTCATAGACATCGCGCAGGAATTCGACGTCGGCCCACAACCCGCGCGTCGCCGCGGCTTCGGGATTGCGTTCGAGCACCTTGTGCGCCTCGGCGGCGGTCGGATAGCGCTGCTGCTTGTATGTCTTCTGATACTCCGCGTCGCTCATCCCCGGCGGACGCGGCGCGCTATTGTCCGGACCCGGCCACATCTGCGGCGCGTCCGATTCATAATCCCACATCGTGTAGCCGAGGTACGAGTTCAGGAAGATGTTCGGTTGGTGCATATGGCAGGTCATGCACTGCGAGGTCGGGATCGCGCGGGTGAAGGCGTGGCTGATCGGATGCCCCGATTCGCGGCGTGGCTGCGGCTCGCGCTGCGGCGCGCCGGGCGCCGCGGCGGCAGGGTCGATCAAGCCGCCGTGACCGGTGCCGCCGACAAAACCGTCGTCGGGCGCCATATGCGAGGCGTCCGAATGACCGCCGCCCGCGGGCTTTTTCTCGCCGCCGTAGCCGCCGCCGGTCCATGTTTTCTCGCGGATCGTCGGGTCGACCGTGTCGGTTTCGCCGTCGCGGCCATATTTGGCATAGGTCAGGCTGTGGCGCGGCTCGCGGTCGTTGGCATAGACGACGTGACAGCCCGAACAGCCCGAATGGCGATAATCGCCGGGCTGGTCGTTGGTCCCCATGAACCACATCAGGGGATCGTTGAGACGCGTCTTGTGGATGTTGAGCACCGGGATCGCGACGCGCAGTCCGGTGCCGGGGCCGCGATTCGATTGTTTGAGGTCGGGACGGCCCGGCTCCTCGAGGCGCTGGATGCTACCGGACGGATTGGGCAGGCCGATTTCGGGGAATTGCGTGGCGATGTTGCGCCCGCCGCGTTCGAACACACGGAACACGTCGCCCGGCGGGATCACGCTCCAGCGCGGCAGCGGATACATTTTGGCGAGCGCACCGCGCTTTTTCTCTTCGTCGGTCAGGATCTTGTCGAACCCGAAGCTCGGTTTGCACGCTTCCTTATACTCCTCGGCGGTGAGCCGCGACGAGGGCGAGAGGATGCAGGCTGCCTCGCCGGTGCGCGTGTAGGCCTCTCCAAACACGTAATTTTTGTACGGCACGATGCCATTGTTATACGCCGCGCCGCCCCACAGCATCGCCGATGTCGACATCAGCGAGCGTTCGGTCGCCTCTATCACTTCGAGGTGGCACGCGCCGCACGCCTCGCGCGCGACGCGGTAATCGCTGGGGTTCACGAAGCGGATGAATTCAGGCGATTCCTTGTTGAGCAGGGTGTAGCTGCGCTCGGGATTGGCCGAACTGTCGTGCCAGGCGCCGGGCAAGGTCGGCTGCGGGTGCGCGAGCGCCATCACCGCCTTGTTCGTCGGATGTTTATAGCCGAGCGAGGGCGTGCCGACCTGGCTCGCGTCGCCGCCGTGGCAATCGGTGCAGCCCAGCCGCACCGCTGGGGTCGCGTGCATCGATGGCTGGTCGGTGCGCGTGTGACAGCTGTAACAGCCCTCGGACTTGGCGGCGACGTCGGCCTCGCTCTGCTCGCGCGGCGCGGGCGGGGTGAAGCGATAGGTGATCTTGAGCGGCTTCTCTTCCTCGGCGGCGCGGGTGACGCTGACGCCAAAGGCGGCGCCCATCGCGATGAAGGCCAACAGGGCAACGAGTTTGCGCATCAGCATCTCAGAAACTCAAAATCACATTGGCGAGGATCGACACATAGGCGTCGTTCTTCTGCTTGTTGTCGAACAGATCCTTGAACCCCTTGCCCGGCAGCAGCACCGCGCCGCTGAGCCGCCCGACGATGTTCTGGGTCGCTTTCGGGCGCCAGATCGTCGCCACCGACAGGTCGAAGCCGATGTCCTTGGGGATCGATCCTTCGGTGCGCAGTGCCTGCAACGACGCGGTATTTTCGAACCACAGATGATTGGCGTTGGCGCTGACGCGAAATTCGGGGGTCAGGTCGAAATCGGCGCCAACACCAAGAAACACGGTGCCGGGATTGTTGAAATTCGACTGCCCCTCTTCCTTCGACGAGCGCAGCGAATTCAATATGCCGTTGCGGCCATTGATCGAAATGACGCGCCCGCCGCCCGCGAACGGGATGGTCTGGCGGATCCAGTAGCTGGTGTCGGCGCCGCCGAAGATCGGGTTTTCGAAAATCGCGTCGAAGCCGCCCTCGGTGTTGTTATACGGGTCACCGTCACCGGTGGCGTAGAGGCCGGAGAGGCGGAAGCGCATCCAGTCGACGTCGTAGCTGAGTTCGACCGCGCCGAACCCGGCGCGAATCTGCGCCGGTTTGCTGGTGAAAAAGCTGTTCCGGTCCTCGCCCAGCGCGGCATAGAAGCTCGCGGTCAGGTTGACCCGCCCGATCCGTCCGTCGGCGCTATAGCCCAGATAGACGACATCATATTCGCGCCCGCGCAGGTCGCCGAGCAGCGCCGGCCGCACCGGGAAGCCGTTATGGTCGATCTGCACGTCGTTCTTTTCGCGGTTCATATTGTATGTCACGCTGACCTGGCTGGTCAGCCCGACGACCGGGAAATCCTGGCGATAAAGGTTGGCGGTCAGGATAAAATCGTCGCGCGGGGTCTGGGTGATGTCGTTGAGGCCGCTGTTGGTGTCCTTTTCGAGCCGCCAGAAGGCCGCAAAATTATACTGGAAGCGGTTGTTGTCGCGGTTGCCGAAGATGCGCAGTCCAAGCTGACTGTCGTTGAACAGGAAGCCACGAAAATCGCTCTGAAACGGCTGGATGCCGAGCCGCACCGAATAGAAATCATAACGGTCCGACGTGTTGCCGAGATGCTTGTCGACGAACAATTCCTGCACGCCCAGGAACGCATCGTAACGATGGCTCGCCTTCGACGGGCGCACGTCGAGCACGCGCCGTTCGGGGACGTCGACATAATTGGCCTGATACGCCAGGGTGATGCGATACTCGATGTCGGGCGGCTTGAACGCGGTCGACCCCTTGATCAGCGCCGCGCCGACGATGAAGGTCTGCGCGAACACAAAGCTGCGGTCCTTGCCAAACACGTCGAGGCTGCCCGGCCGTTCGGTGGTCTGGACCCCGACCGGAATCGGGAAGGTGCGTGGTTCGAACACGGTGTCGGACACCGCATTGGCGACGATGAACCAATCGTCGCCCTTGATCGGCAGCCACGGCACCTTGCTGCGGTCGATCGCGCGGTCGCCCTTGTAGGTGTTCTGGTGATAGGGATCGAACCAGCGTTCCTTGACCACCCCCAGCGATTCGATGAGGCGCCAGCGGTCGGGGACCGGCAGCTGGTCCTCCATTCCCGGAAATGCCTGCGGCGGCGGCGGCCGCAGCGCACCAACATTGTCCTGGCTGAGTGCGTCGGGCAGGTCGGGGCGATAGCCCGGGCGGCGGCGGCCGTCGATGATCTGGGTGACCAGATCGTCCTTCAGCACATCCTGCCAGTCGACGGGCGGCGGCGGCGGGATCAGCTCGTCGGCGGGCTGCTCGGCGGGTGCAGCATCCCCGGTGACCGGCGGATCGTCGGGCGCGGGCGGCGGCGGCGTCACTTCGGCCCCCGGCGCCCCCTGCGCCGCGAGGCTCGCGATGATCGGCCAAAGGCTGCCCCCCGTCATCATCGCCTAAAGCCCATCGCAGACATTTTGGCTCGACGAGTCGAGGAACGGCGCGAATGGGCAGCTGATGTAGCGCAGGCGTACCCCGGCACCGACGTTGACCACGACATTGTCCGATCGCAGCGGTTTGGGCGCATTGCCGATGCCGCCAACGCGCACGCCGCCGTTATGCGCGCCGAGGAAGCTGATCATGTCGTCCTGATCGATCCCGTCACCCGACACCCCGATCGCGCCGACCAGCTGGTTGCCGCGATAGATGGGGACCGATCCGGGGAAAATCTGGATGCCGTTCTGCAGCCGGTTCTGTCCGGCCGCGACGTCGGGCAGGGTGGTGCAGCGTTGTGGCGTGTCGGTGCCGCTGGCGCCCGACACGAAGCCCAGATGCGCGCCGAGATTGCCGATGATCAGCGCCGATTGCAGCCCGGTCGAGAAGGGGTTGAACTGCGCGATCGGACGCGACAGCGGCCCCGGCGGACGCCCGACCTCGCCATCGGGGAAATAGGGCCGCGCTAGGTTGCCGATCGCGCGGTCGGCATAAGCGACATTGCCGGTCAGCGCCGCCGGGTCGTTCAGGAAACTGCGCGTCGCGGGAACGAACTGGCGAATGTCGGCGCTGGCGTTGGCGCTAAGCTCGGTCGCGGCCTGCGCGCTGGAGAAGAACGCTGCGGTGCGCGCTTTTTGCAAGCTGACGTCGGTGCCGAAGATCGGCGCGTCGGGCGAGCGGACGATGCCGAGCACCGATCCATGCGTATCGACGATGCTGATCGTCACCTGCGCGCGGCTGTCGAGCGGGCGGCGGATCTGCGCGCGCGCGCGGCTCATCACCGCAAAGGCTTCCTCCAGCACCGCGCGCGCCTCGACGAGCGTCAGCGGCGCACTGTTGGTCGCGCCGTCGGTCCCGGCGCGCAGCGGATAGCGGTTCGCGCCGCTACCGTTGGTCAGCACAAAGGCGTCGCGGTTCGAAAATTCGGCGGCGGTTGCCGCGCGGATGCCCGACGCTTCGCTGCCATAAGCGATCCCCGCGGTCACCGCGGCATTGGCATAGCCGATCACCGCGACCAGATTGCCCGCGCTGCCGTTGAGGCTGGCAAAGCTGGCGCCGCCACTGGTCATCACCCCGGCAAAGGTCGCGTCGGAAAAGCGCAGGGACGTGCCGTCGACGGTGATCTTGTCGGCGGTGATCGTGGTCGGCGCCTCGAACCCGCGGGTTCCTGCCAGCGCGATAAACTCCTCGGGGTCGTTGTCGATGTCGAGGATATTGGGGTCGCTGCCATAAACCCCGTCGCCCATCACCCCGATGCCGCCGACGAGCACGCCGTTCTTGTAGAGCGGCAGCCCGCCCGGATCGGCGGCGAGGCCGAGCGGCGAGCGCTTCGGGCCGATCAGCGCCGCCGCGCCCGCCGCGCCAAAGCGCGCCGACAGGTCGCTGCACGGCAGCTGGCTGAACTGCACCCCGAACAAGGGACCGCTTTCCAGCCCGACGGTGGTCGGCGCGGGCGGGAAATGTTCCTGGACGATCTGGCTGGCGGTGCGGGTCGAAAAGGCGTTGCCGCCGCTCGACAGGTACGCGCCGGTCACCGCCTTCGCGATCGCGCCGCCCTCGGCCGGGAAAGCCACATTCTGCGCGTCGATATGGACACCATTCGGCGCTCCCGCGGTCGTCGCGGTGGCGCGCGCGCCGGTCATGCGGAACACGCCGAGGACATTGCCGACGCGATCGGTCACCGCGATCACCGACGGCAGGCTGCGCGCCTGCGCTTCCGCTATCGCCTGGGCCAGCACGCGCTCGACATCGCTGGTGGTCAGCGCCTCGGCGGCGGGCGGGGTGTAGAGGCCGCCGGTCGGGGTCGGGGTTGGCGCCGGGGTCGGGCTGGGCGTCGGCGTGCTGCCGCCCCCTCCGCCGCCGCCGCACGACGACAGGAGCAGCGCCCCTATTGCGGCACAGGCCGCTGAACGGAACAGATGAGATTTGCTTTGCATGGCCTTACCGCAGCGCCCGGATCGCGCGCACCGCGCTGCCCAGCGAAGCCTGGAATTCAGCGGGCCGATAGGCGTTGGGGTCCTTCACCGCGGCATAGGCGCGGTCGATGTCGCCGCGGATACCCGCCGCCGCGCCGACCGTGACGCGCCCCGACGACACCATCGCGTTGAGCAGCGTATCGACCCCCATCACCGCCTGTTGCGATCCCGAATAGTCGGTGAAGCGGTCGCCGATCGCTTTCGCCGAAATCGCGTCGACCATCGCAAAGGCGTCGGTGCCCGAAAAACTGCGCGCCGCGAACGCGCTTTTGAGCGCCGCGACGGTCTGCGACAGCTGCGCCGCCGCAGCCACTGCGCTCGCCCGGTCGGTCGCCATCGCCTTGTGGAACGCCGCGGTGCGCGCCGCGAGCTGATCGGCCAGTGCGGGGGCGGCCAGCCGCGCCGCGGCGGCGAGCATGATCAGATTTTCGTCATTATAGGGCGGCATCCCCTCGGGGATCTGGCGCCCGGGGTTGTCGACCCCGGTCCGCACCGGCTTTGCCTGATCGAAGATGCGGCGGTGGCAGCTGTGGCAATCGAGGAAATAGAATTCGGGGAACATCCCCTCGGTCCCGCGCCGCGACTGGAACAGCGCCAGGCTGCGTTCGATCGCGGTCGCCTGTCCCACCGCCCACATCTGGACATGGTCGGTGCGGCCGGTCGCCGACCCGAACTTGCGCCAGCCATAATCGGCATCTTCCTGATGATGCGCCTGGAGCGAGGAGAAGAGGTCGAGCTCGAACGCGATGCGCGGATGCCCCGCCGCCATGATGCGGTGGGTGACGAACTGGCCGTCGCTGGCCGACCCGAAATGGCAGTCGACGCACACCCCGGCACGCACCACCGGATCCTCCAGCTTTTTCAGCCCCGCCGACAGGTTGGCGAGATGTTTGTCGCGCATTTCGGCGTCGGGATTGGCGTTGCTCCCGACCCCGGCATAATGGCTGGCGATCCAGCCGCCCGCGGGGCCATGACAGGATTCGCAGCCGACGCCGTCCTCGGTCGGCACGCTGCCGCGCATCGCCCCCTTGGCGGCAACCGCACCGGCGGTCGCGTGACAGCCGATGCACATCTGCGCCGTCGCGGGGTCGCCGATCCCCAGGTTGCGCGCGATAAACTGGCTGCGGTTGTTGCTGAGCACCGCCCAGGCGCGGCTGTGCGCGCCGCCGGGGGTCGACGGTTCCTGCCATTTCATCAGCTCGTCCTGGCGCACGACGGCCCCGTCACCCTCCATCCGGCCGTGGCAGGTCGATCCGGCGCACGACGCGACGCCCGTATAGCGCGCCGCATTTTCGCCCTGCGACCGCGCGGGCGGGGCCAGCACGAACGCCGCGATCGCAAGCGCCAGCAGCGCCGCGAAGGCCGCTATGGCCGCCCACAGTCCCGCGCCGCGCCTCGAAATCGCGTCGGTCGACATGCCCAGAGTCCCCTTATTTCCCGGCCGGACGCTTTTGCGCCTAAACCACCCCGAACGCCAGCATCGCGTCGGCCACTTTCTTGAAACCGCCGATGTTTGCACCCTTTACATAATCGATATAGCCACCGCCCTGATCGCCATAGGTGATGCAGCTTTTGTGGATGCCGTCCATGATGTCTTTCAGCATCTGTTGCAGTTCGGGCTCGCTCCAGCTGCGGCGCCCGCTGTTCTGGCTCATCTCCAGCCCCGACACCGCAACCCCGCCGGCGTTGGCGGCCTTGCCCGGCGCGAACATGATCTTCGCATCCTTGAAGACATGCACGCCCTCCAGATTGGTCGGCATGTTGGCGCCTTCGCTGACCGCGATACAACCATTCGCCACCAGCGCCCGGGCATCGTCGCCCAGCAGCTCGTTCTGCGTCGCGCACGGCAAGGCGACGTCGCATTTGACCCCCCACGGCGTCTTGCCCGCGGTGAAGCTCGCGCCCTTATACTCGTCGCAATATTCCTCGATCCGGCCGCGGCGGTGGGTCTTGTGCGCCTTCACCCAATTGATCTTTTCCTGATCGATGCCGTCGGGATCGTGGATGAAACCGCCCGAATCGGACAGCGTCAGCACCTTGCCGCCCAGCTGGACGATCTTTTCCGCCGCGTGTGTCGCGACATTGCCCGAACCCGAAATCACCGCGGTCTTGCCGGTCAGATCCTGCCCCTTGGCGGCCAGCATATTGGCCAGGAAGTAAACCGCGCCATAGCCCGTCGCCTCGGTGCGGATCAGCGAGCCGCCCCATTCCAGCCCCTTGCCGGTCAGCACCCCGGTAAATTCGTTGGTGATCCGTTTATACTGGCCGAACATGAAGCCGATCTCGCGCCCGCCGACCCCGATGTCGCCCGCGGGCACGTCGATGTCGGCGCCGATGTGGCGATACAGCTCGGTCATGAAGCTTTGGCAAAAGCGCATGATCTCGCGCACGCTTTTGCCCTTGGGGTTGAAATTCGATCCGCCCTTGCCGCCGCCCATCGGCAGGCCGGTCAGCGCATTTTTGAACGTCTGTTCGAACGCCAGGAATTTCAGCACCGATTCGGTAACCGACGGGTGAAAGCGGATGCCGCCCTTATACGGGCCGATGGCATTGTTGTTCTGGACCCGCCAGCCGCGCTGGACGCGGATATTGCCGTTATCGTCTTCCCAGCAGACGCGGAACGACACCACCCGGTCGGGTTCGGCAATGCGCCGCAAAATCTGCTGCGCGTGATATTCTTCCTTGTCGGCGATAAAGTCGAAAATATCTTCCGATACTTCCTGTACGGCCTGCACGAACTCGGGTTGCCCCGGGTTCCGCTTTTTCACGCCTTCCATGAACGTCGAAAAATCGACGTGATCCGAAACTGCCATGCACCCCTCCCCTGCTGACTGGGAAAGCCGGTGCGACCCCGACGATATTTTAATCGTTGACCGACCTTGTATGTCAAAGGCTACACCATCGACCGGCAAAGGCAATAAGGCAGGTCGACGCGCCGGCCTTTTTTCGCAGCGCCGACCGAGGGGCAAAAATGAACGAGACCAAGAGCATGGCCGAAGCGACAAACCGCAGCATGACGGGCACCAACCGCGCGATTCTGATCGCCGCCATCATGCTGCTGGCGGCGGCGATCGGCTATGCGATCTGGCGCGACTCGGCGCCGGCGGCGGCCGATCCAGCCGCACAGACCGCCGCCGCACCCTCCGATCAGCTCGCAGCCCTGGAAGCGCGCACACGCAGCAATCCGAACAGCGCCGAAGCCTGGACCGCGCTCGGCGCGGCGCGTTTCGACCTAAGCGATTTTGTCGGCGCGGCGGCGGCGTATGAAAAGGCGACCGCGCTGTCGCCCGATTCGGCGGGGCTATGGTCGGCGCTGGGCGAAGCGCGCGTGATGGGCAGCGACAGCGATCCGATGCCCCCGACCGCGCTGGCCGCGTTCGACAAGGCGATCGCGCTCGACGCCAAGGATCCCCGCGCGCGCTATTTCCTGGCGGTGAAGAAAGATATCGCGAAGGATCACCAGGGGGCCATCGAAGACTGGTTCGCGTTGCTTGAGGATACGCCGCAGGGCGCGCCGTGGGAGCCCGATCTGCGCCGGACGATCGAGGAGGTCGGCAAGATCAACGGCATCGAGGTCGCCTCGCGCTTGGCGCGCACCCAGCCGCGCCCGCTGACCGCCGACGAAATGCCCGTCGCCGCGCGCGCCATCCCGGGGCCAAGCCGCGCCGACATGGAAGCCGCGTCGCAGCTGCCCAAGGGCCAGCAGGATCAGATGATCCAGGGCATGGTCGACGGGCTGGAGACCAAGCTGAACGCCAATCCCGCCGACGTCGACCGCTGGATCATGCTGATGCGCAGCCGGATGACGCTGGGCGAGACGGCGAAAGCGGCGCAGGCGCTCAAGGACGGGATTGCGGCGAACCCGGCGGCGGCGGGACGGCTGAAGGCGCAGGCGCAGTTGCTCGGGGTGCCGGGGGCGTAAGGATTGACCAGGGGGAGAGAATGAAAATGATGACGGCGATTCGATGGGCGATAGTGGCAGCGGCGGCGGGCGCGGCGATGCCGGGGGCGGCGCTGGCAGCCGACCCGGTCGACTTTACGGTCGGCGATGTGGCCATCACCGGCTCGACCCCCGAGGGTTATTGCACCCCGACCGGCCAAGCCAAGCTCGCGGCCGACCTGCTCGCAAAGGCCGATCTGGAGAACCACACATCGGCGATGTTTATCCGCTGCGAGCTGCGGGACAGCGCGAAAGACATGAAATACGACTATTATCTGATCAAATCGCCGCGCGCCACGGTGCCGCCGCTGAAGCGCGCCGATTTTATCGCGATGATGGTCAAGGAGCTGGCGCTGCCCGCTTATCAGGAGGGTGACGCGACATTTGGTGCGGTCGAAGAAGGATTGTCCGACGCGATGGGGACGAAAGTCGATCTGAGCGGCGCGATCAAGCCGCGCGGCAACGACAATGTCTGCATCTACCTCGGCGGCGAAGTGACGGTCGCGAGCGCCATTGCGACCTATCCGATCGCCGTCGGCGGCTGCGGCACCATCGTCGGCGGCAAGATGCTGTTCGTCTATTCCTATGACGACCCCGCCAAGCCGAACAGCGTCGCGGTCCAGCTACGCCGGGCTCGCGCCCTCGCCGACAAGCTCACCGCCGCCGACGGACGCGCAAACTAAAGGCCTCAGCCAGCCATCAGCGCCGCATTGCCGCCCGCCGCGGTGATGTCGGTGCTGATCGTCTTTTCCTCGGCAAAGCGGTGCAGATAATGCGGGCCACCGGCTTTCGGGCCGGTGCCCGACAGGCCGCGGCCGCCGAACGGCTGCGAGCCGACGATCGCGCCGATCTGGTTGCGGTTGACATAGACATTGCCGACCTGCGCGCGCGCCGCGATATGCGCCGCGACGCCGTCGATGCGGGTGTGAACGCCGAGCGTCAGGCCGTAGCCAGAGGCGTTGATCGCATCGATCAGCGCGTCGAGTTCGCCGCCCTTCCACGTCGCGACGTGCAGCACCGGCCCGAAAATCTCGCGCTGCAAATCGGTGACATGGTCGATGCGGATGACGACCGGCGGCACGAAATGACCGCCCGCGGGCAGGTCGGTTCGCGCCGCTTCGGCGATTACCCGCCCCGCAGCGCGCGCTTCGGCGACATAGGCCGCGATGTTCGTCTGCGCCTCATCGTCGATGATCGGGCCGACGTCGGTGGCCAATATGGACGGGTCGCCGATGTTCAGCTCGGCCATCGCGCCCGCGACCATCGCGATCATCGTGTCGGCGACATCCTCCTGCACGCACAGCAGGCGCAGCGCCGAGCAGCGCTGGCCAGCCGACTGGAACGCGCTGGCGACGGCGTCGCGCGCGACCTGTTCGGGCAGCGCGGTCGAATCGACGATCATCGCGTTGGCGCCGCCGGTTTCGGCGATCAGTGTCGCGATCGGGCCATCGCGCATCGCAAGCCCGCGGTTGATCGCGCGGGCGACTTCGGTCGATCCGGTAAAGGCGACGCCGATGATGTCGGGATGACCGGTCAGCGCCGCGCCGACGGTCTCGCCGCGACCGGGCAGAAACGCAAGGACATCGCCAGGGACGCCCGCTTCGAGCAGCAATTCGACCGCGGCATGCGCGATGAGCGGCGTCTGCTCGGCGGGTTTCGCCAGCACGCTGTTCCCCGCGGCGAGCGCCGCCGCCACTTGGCCGAGGAAGATCGCGAGCGGGAAGTTCCACGGGCTGATCGCGACGAACACCCCCTTGCCTTCGAGCATCAGCTCGTTGCGTTCGCCGGTCGGACCGGGCAGCGCGACGGGATAGGTGAAATCGGCGCGCGCTTGCCCCGCATAATAGCGGAGGAAATCGACCGCCTCGCGCACCTCGGCGATTGCATCGACCAGCGTCTTGCCCGCCTCGTCGATCGCGAGGCCGAGGAACAGCGCGTCCTGTTCTTCGAGCAGGTCGGCGGCGCGTTCGAGTCGTTCGGCGCGGAACGCGCCTCCCGCAAGGCTCCAGTTTACCTGCGCCGTGCGCGCCGCCGCCACCGCGGCATCGACCGTGGCGCGATCAGCCTCGATCACCTGCCCTATCGCCGCACCCGTCGCGGGATTGTGCACCGGCGCCGCCGCACCTTCGCGCGCCACGCCGCCGACGATCGGCGCCGCGACCCGGTTGCTGCGCCGTGCCGCGCCGATTGCGGCGGTCAGGGCTTCGGGAATGCCGGGCTCGCCTAGGTCGTAGCCGCGCGAATTTTGCCGCAGCGGGGCGAACAGGCCAAGGCCTGTGGCGATCTTTGGCGCCGCCGCGCTTGCGACGCTGCGCGGGTCGACCGCGAGCTGTTCGGCGCTGACGTCGGGGTCCGAAAACTGGTGCACGAAGCTCGAGTTCGCGCCATTTTCGAGCAGGCGGCGCACCAGATAGGCGAGCAGGTCGCGGTGGGTGCCGACGGGGGCATAGACGCGCACCGGGCGCGGCGGCGGAAACAGTGCGACGAGCGCGTCATGCGCGCCTTCGCCCATGCCGTGGAGCCGTTGCAACTCGTAATCGGCGCCCGCGAACAGCTCGGCGACGAACGCCAGCGTCATCGCATTATGACTGGCAAACGCCGGATAGATGCAATCCTGGCAATCACGCAGCAGCTGGGCGCAGCGCATATAGTTGAGATCGGTGTGCAGCTTGGCGGTGAACACCGGAAAGTCGCCCAGCCCCAGCGTCTGCGCGCGCTTGATCTCGGTGTCCCAATAGGCGCCCTTGACCAGCCGCATCGACAGCTTGACCCCGCGTGCGCGGGCCTGATCGGCCAGCCAGTCGATCACCGCCGGGGCGCGCTTCTGATACGCCTGGATGACGATACCAAGCCCGGTCCAGCCGTCGGCGATCCCCGCGTCGATCAGGGCGGCGAACACGTCCATATGCGGTTCGAGCCGGTCGCTTTCCTCGGCATCGATCATCAGCGGAATGTTCACCGCGCGCGCCGCTTTCGCGAGTTCGATCACCCGCGGCACCAGCTCGCTGATCACCCGCGCACGCTGCAAATATTCATAGCGCGGATGGAGCGCCGACAGCTTGATCGAAATGCCGTGGTTGGCGTGCGGATCGCCGGGCTTCGCGTCGCGACCAATCCGCGTAATCGCGTCAGCATAGCTGTCATAATAGCGCGCCGCATCCTCGGCGGTGCGCGCTGCTTCGCCCAGCATGTCGAAGCTGGCGAGTTCGGCCTTCTGCTTGTCGGCGCGTTTGACCGCGGCGTCGATCGTCTCACCCATCACGAATTGCTGGCCGAGCAGCTTCATCGCCGCCAGCGCCGCCTGGCGGATCACCGGCTCGCCCGAACGGCGGACCATCGATTTCAGCAAGGTCAGCGGGTTCGCCTTGCTGCCCATCGCATCGAGCATCAGCGTCGCCGACCCCAGCGACAGGCCGCGCGCCGACAGCGCGACGATCAGCGGGCTGTCCTCGTCATCGCCCTCTTTCCAATGCCGCCCGGCGATCTTGTCGCGGATCAACGCATTGGCGGTCGCGCTGTCGGGAACGCGCAGCAGCGCCTCGGCCAGGCACATCAGCACGACGCCTTCCTCGGTCGACAGGCGGTAGCGATTCATCAGCTGCGCGACGAGCGTCTCGCGGTCGCCCTCGGCCTTTGCCTTGCGGATCAGGTCGAGCCCGCGCCGGGTCACCGCCTCGACGCTGGCAGGCGCGGCGGCAAGCGCGGCGCGCAGGTCGGCGACGATGTCGGCTTCGTTGCGGCGGGCCAAAGTGCGAAGGGGGGCGCGGCTGGCGGCGCGGTCGGTGGAATGGGTCATCACGGCAGCATATCGCAGGATCGAGCGGCGATCCGACCAATTATCGGTCTGTAGATTTATCTTTTGACCTATTATCGGATCAGTTTTAGGCAAATGTGATGAACAATGTGCCTCTTCCAGTCGATATGGACGATTTCGACTGGAAAATCCTGCGGGTTCTGCGCCGCGACGGCCGCATCACCTTCACCGATCTCGCGCAGCAGGTCGGCTTGTCGAAAACACCCTGCCAGCAACGTGTCCGGCGACTGGTCGCCAAGGGTGTGATCACCGGCTTTGCGGCGATCGTCGATCCGGCCAAGGTCGGGCTCGACCATGTCGCCTTTGCCGAGGTCAAGCTGTCCGACACGCGCGAAGCGGCGCTGAAGCAATTCAACGCCGCGGTGCGCGCGATTCCCGAGGTCGAGGAGTGCCATATGATCGCGAGCAGCTTCGACTATCTGCTCAAGGTCCGCACGCCCGACATCCGGCGCTATCGCATTGTGCTCGGCGAAAAAATCTCCAGCCTGCCGCACGTCGCCAGCACCTCGACCTTCGTTGCGATGGAAACGATCAGCGAAACGGCGCGCTGACCGCGATATTGACCGCCGCTCTCAGCTGTGCCAATCGCCCAGTCCACGCGGGTGTAGCTCAATGGTAGAGCAGCAGCTTCCCAAGCTGAATACGGGGGTTCGATTCCCCTCACCCGCTCCAGTTTTCCTAAATCGAAACTTGACCGGTCGCTCACTGCGGGACCGATTGTCACGGCTTGCTTTGCCACAGCACCCTAAACCGATTGCACCGTCACCCGCTGGTTCAGCAGCGCGATCTCGCCATAGGCGGTCAGGAAGCTGATGTCGGCGGCGTCGCGGCCGACGGCGATCTTGGCCATTTCGTCCGCTTTGGCCATGCCGGTGGCATCGATCAGATGCCAGGCGTCATCCAAAAACACTTCGGCCACCGCATGGAAATCCTGTGGTTCGACGCCGAGCGCATAAACGCTGACGATGCGCGCCGGGATCGCCGCGGCGCGGGCCAGGCTGACCATCACATGGGCATAGTCGCGGCACACGCCTTGCCGTTCGACAAAGCTGTCGAGCGCCCCGGTTTCGGCATCGCTCGACCCCGACACATAAGTGAAATGCGTCTCGATCCAGTCGCGCATCCGGCCGATCTTCGCACCGCCCTCGACATCGCCGAACTCGTCCTGGACGAAGTGGATGAACTTGTTCGCCGGGCAATAGCGCGATTCGTTGAGATACTGGACCGTCTCGCCGGGCAACCGGTGCATCGGCACCTTGTCCAGCGTCCGGTAGTCGACGACATCGCGCTGGATTTCGACCGTGGTGCGGTAGCGGACATTCAGCTCGCCGCCGCGGCGCAGCCAGATACGGTCGCCGATCATGTCCTGCGCCGGAACGCGCGCGAAATATTCGCAGTCGCCGACGTCGAGCACCGCGTTCAGGATCAGCTGTTCGGGGATTGCCGCCGCCTCGATATGCAGCATCAGGTCGACCGGATCGCCGAGGCGATAGTCGAGCGCGGCGGTGATTTCGAGTTTCATCGGCTGCTAACGCTCCAAAGGGGGATCGGTGCCGCTAGGGCGATAAAAACCGCTGCACAATCGAAAACATGGGCGAAAAGCATTGGTGCGTTTCGGCAGCTGCGCGGTATGAGCCACCAACGCATTCCGCCGTGGGATATTTTGTGACCGCATCGCGCACCATCCCCTTCATCGTTGCGACGATCTTCATCGATGCGGTCGGCTTCGGCATCATCATGCCGGTGTTGCCGCAACTGGTGATGGAGGTCGGGCGCATTGATCTGCCCCATGCGATCGAGGTCGGCGCATGGATCGGGCTGGTGATGGCGATCGCGACCTTCCTCGCCTCGCCCGTCCTCGGCAATCTGTCCGACCGCTTCGGGCGGCGGCGGGTGCTGTTGTTGTCGCTCGGCGGGCTGACCATCGATTATGCGCTGCTCACCGTCGTCGGCACCGTGCCTTGGCTGTTCGTCGCGCGCGCGCTGTCGGGGGTGTTCGGCGGCAGCTATGCCGCGGCGCAGGCGGCGATCGCCGACGTTACGAAGCCCGACGAACGCGCGCGTAACTTCGGCTTTGTCGGTGCGGCGTTCGGCGTCGGTTTTGTCGCCGGCCCCGCGATCGGCGGCTTTCTGGGCGAGATCGGCCCGCGCGCGCCCTTTGTCGCCGCGGCGATCCTCGCCGCCGCGAACATGCTCTATGGCCTGTTCATCTTTCCTGAAACGCTGCCGCCCGAACGCCGCCGCGCTTTTGACTGGCGGCGCGCCAATCCGCTCGGCGCGCTCAACACGATGCGCGGCCTGCCAGGAATGGGCGGGGTGGCGAGCGTGCTGACGCTGTGGCAGATCGCCAGCCTGGTGTATCCGATGACGTGGAGCTTTTACTGCATCGCACAGCTCGGCTGGCCCCCGGGGATGATCGGCGCCAGCCTGGCCGCCGTGGGGGTGATGATCGCGCTGGGGCAGGCGTTCGTCGTCGGGCCGATGGTCGCGCGCTTCGGCGAGCGCGACGCGGCGACCATCGGCATCCTGTTCGCGGTCGCCAATTATATCGGCTTTGCCTTTGTCACCGCCACCTGGGGCGCATTCCTGCTGTTGCTTCCCGTCGCCTTGCAGGCACCGGTGCAACCGTCGCTCAATGCACTGATGTCACGGCGCGCCACGCCCGAGACGCAGGGCGAGGTGCAGGGAATTTCGGCGATGGCGATGGGGCTGGGCCAGCTCGTCGCGCCGATCGTGCTGACCGGCACTATGGCCTATTTCACCGCCGCCACGGCGCCGTTCCATTTCCCGGGCGCCGCGTTTATCGTATCGGCGATCTTTGGTTTGCTTGCGGTGCTGATGCTGCGCCGCTTGCCGCGCGTCACGCGGACCAGCAGCGACACGCCCGATCAGATGCCGCCGTCGGTCACCGCATAGCCTGCGGCCTCGAGCCCTGCGGTGAGCATCGCGACGCAAGCAGCGACATCGGTCGCCGACGTCGACCGGACGACGAAATTGGCGCCGACCTTGCCGTCGCGAAAGAATGGATAGCTGCCGATCACGACCCCCGGATGCTCCTTTTCGCCCTGGCGCAGCAGGTCGGCGACCTCGCTTTCGGGTGACCAGGCGCCGATGGTGTGGGCGATCAGCGGCGCGCCGCCCTCCAGCTGGCCGGTCAACGCGTCGAGCATGCCCGCGGTGATGTGGGGCACCCCTGCCATGACGAACAGGTTGCCGATGCGGATGCCCGGCGCGCCCGACATCCGGTTGGGGATCAGTTCGGCGCCGTCGGGGGTTCGCGCCATGCGCAGCCGCGCCTCGGTCAGTTCCAGTCCGCGGCCGCCGTAGTAGCGTTCAAGGATCGCACGCGCATCGGGATGAACGATCACGCCCACACCCAGCGCCTTGGCGACCGCATCGACCGTGATGTCGTCGTGGGTCGGGCCGATGCCGCCGGTGGTAAAGACATAGTCGTAACGCGCGCGCACCGCGTTCAGCGCGTCGACGATCTCGTCCTCGACATCGGGCACGACGCGCACTTCGCGCAGGCGGATACCCTGCGCGTCGAGCCAGGTCGCGATCTGCGCGATATTCTTGTCCTGGGTGCGGCCCGAGAGAATCTCGTCGCCGATCACCAGCACGGCGGCTGTCCAGATGCGTTCGTCGCTCATCCCTTTGCCTTAGCCGGACGCCGTGACAAAACAAGTCCGGTGGACCTTCACATTTGTTCTTGTTATGTTTCACTCCGAGTCGCAATGCGCAATATCAATATTCCAAGGAGAACCGCGATGCACGGCGAACTGATTTTCTATACCAACCCGATGTCGCGCGGGCAGATCGTCCGCTGGATGCTCGAAGAAGTCGGCGCACCTTACGAGCCGCGCATCCTCGATTATGGCACGACGATGAAGGACGCCGCCTATCTGGCGGTCAACCCGATGGGCAAGGTTCCAGCGATTGTTCATGGCGGCAAGGTCGTGACCGAATGTGCCGCAATCTGCGCCTATCTGGCCGACGTGTTCCCGGCCGCCGGGCTGGCGCCCGATGTGACCGATCGCGCCGACTATTATCGCTGGCTGTTTTTCACCGCGGGGCCGGTCGAACAGGCGATCACCGCCAGGCATTTCGGCATCGAGCCCGACGCCGACCAGCAGCGGATGGCGGGCTTCGGGTCGCTCGAGATGGCGCTCGACGCGCTTGAGACGGCGGTCGCGGGCAAGACCTATGTTGCGGGGAACAAGTTCACCGCGGCGGACGTCTATGTCGGCAGCCAGATCGATTGGGGGCTGCAGTTCGGCACCATCCCGTCGCGCCCGGCGTTCGAGGCCTATGCCGCCACCTTGCGCGAACGCGCGGGTTTCAAAGCGGCTAAGGTGATCGACAAGGCGCTGATCGCCGAGATGCAGGCGGCGCAATGACGGCACCGGTAGCGGAGCTTTCAACCGAAAGGCTGTGGCTTCGCCCGCTGGCGTTGGAAGATCATGTCGCGATTCAGGCGGTTTTTCCGCAATGGAAGATCGTGCGCCATCTGAACGCTCTCATTCCCTGGCCCTATCCGCCGGATGGAGCCCTGACCTTTGTCCGCGACGTGGCGCTTCCTGCCATGGGTGCGGGCAAGGCATGGCATTGGTCGATTCGTGCCAAGGACGCCCCGGACCGGTTGATCGGCGTCATCAGTATGATGCTCGGAGAAGATGAAAACAGGGGATTCTGGCTCGACCCCGCCCATTGGGGGAAAGGCTTGATACGCGAGGCCAGCGACGCGGTCACCGACTATTGGTTCGATATATTGGGTCAACCGGTTCTGCGCGTCCCGAAGGCCATCGACAATGCGGCCTCGCGCGCCATTTCGACCGGCAGCGGTATGCGCGTGATATGGCGCGGGCAAAAAGACTATGTCGAGGGATCGCTGCCGACCGAACTCTGGGAAATCACCGCCGAAGAGTGGCGGGTGCGCCAGCCCTAGGGCATCGCTTTCAGCAATTCGACCGCCAGCGGAGCGAGGCGCTTGACCTGCGGGTCCTGCGTCTCGGCCGCGCTGACGTAGATGGCGTTCGCGAAAGCGGTTGTGTTGTGGATCGCGGCAAGGCCCGTGTCACCGGCATAGGGATCCTGCCAGCGCGCGCTGCCATCGGGGTGCAAGGCCATGAACCATGCTGCCCACGCGGCATCGTCGATCTCGGCGCGTTTCGCGAGGAACAGAACCGGCCGGGCGAGGCGCGACGGCTCGCCATGATGATAATAGGGCGATGCGGCGGGCGCGACCTGCGCCGCGATCGCGCCGAGCAGCAGGTCGGCGTCGGCGCGCGCGAGCCGGGGATTGAGCGCAAGCTGCATCGCCAGGTCGGCGCCGTGCGCGATGCCGTGCCGCCAGCCCTCGCCCGCGATAAAACCGCGATAATCGCTGACGCCGCGCAGATAGGTCGCCCCCGTTGCCGCGAGCGCGCGCAGTTCGGCTTCGCTCAGAAAAGGCTCGACCCGATCGGCGCGCGCGACTTCGGAAAGCGTGAGCGCAGCAAAGGGGCGATGGAAGCCGGCGGCATCGTCGGGCGCGGCCAGAATTGCCGTCAGCCGCTGCGTCGCATGGCGCAGGCCGTCCGGTTTCAGATGCCTGCCGCGGAGTCCCTGCGTCCATAGCGCAAAGGCGAAATCATCGCGGACAGCAGGATCGGGGTCGCCCAGACATGCGATCAGCGCGTCGATAGCGGCATCGTTCGCGGCGGGAAAATGGATCGCGGCAAAGGCTTTCAGATCGCCATCGGCGGGCCGCGCCACCGCGCAGCTGTCGGCTGTTTTGGCCGCCGCTGGCATCGCTGCCAGCATCGCTGCGGCGCCGATTGCCGCCCAGATCCGCTTCATCGTCATCCTGTTCCCCAAAAAGAAAAGCCCGGCGAATCGCTTCGCCGGGCTTTTTTGTCGTTGCGGCCGGTCCGCTTATTCGCGGCTGCCGAGCAGGTTGAGCAGGAAGGTGAACATATTGACGAAATCGAGATAGAGGTTCAGCGCCCCCATGATCACGGTCTTGCCCATCATGTCCGTCCCGCGGACGTAGAAATACATGCTCTTGATCTTTTGCGTGTCATAGGCGGTGAGCCCCGCAAACACGAGCACACCAATGATGCTGATCACCAGGCTCAGCACGTTCGACTGAAACACAAAGGCATTCAACAGCATCGCAACGATGATGCCGAACACGCCCATGATCAGGAAGGTCCCGAGACCCGACAGATCTTTCTTGGTCGTGTAGCCATAGAGGCTGAGGCCCATGAACGCCGCGGCCGTCGCGAAAAAGGTCTGCGCGATCGAGGCGTCGGTGAAGACGAAAAAGATCGAGGCCATCGACAGACCCATGACCGTTGCGAAGGCCCAGAACAGCCCCTGTGCCGCGGTGGTCGACAATTTGTTGATGCCAAAGCTGAGCACCAGCACGAACGCGAGCGGCGCGAACATCAACACATATTTCACCGGTCCGGGACCGAACAGCAGCGCCGGTGCGCCTTCCCACTGCGAAAACAGCAGCGCGACGATGCCCGTCAGCAGCACGCCCGACGCCATATAATTGTAAACCGACAGCATGTACGACCGCAGGCCGGCATCGACGGCCTGGTCCATTGCATTCGCGCCGGCCCCAAAACCGGAAGCCGCCATATTGGGGTCGTTCCAATTCGCCATTGTCATTACTCCATCACCGGCCAGCCCATACCGACCGTAGCCACCAATATCGTGATTTTCTTACCGGCTTTCAAGCGAAACCGGAAAACGCGCAAGTTTCGGTGGTTACCCGGCGGCGAACCCCTATGTTGGCCCGGCCATGTCGAGCCATCGCCTGTTCGTCGCGCTGCGGCCCCCGCCCCCGACCCGCGCCCTGTTGCGCGGTGCGATGCACGGAATTGCCGCGGCACGTTGGCAGGACGACGACCAGCTGCACCTGACGCTGCGCTTCATTGGCGAAGTCGATCGTCACCGCGCCGAAGATATTGCGGCGGCTCTGGGAGCGCTCCACGCGCCCGCCGTCACGGCACGGATCGCCGGGGTGGGAATGTTCGAACGAAAAGGGTGGCCGCACACCGTGTGGGCCGGAGTCGAACCGGCGAGACCGCTGGCGGGGCTGCACCGCAAGGTCGACCAATTGCTTGTCCGCGTGGGCATCGACGGCGAAACGCGCGCCTTTGTCCCGCATGTCACGCTGGCGCGGCTCAGCCGTTCGGCAGGGCCGGTGGCGCCCTTCCTGACCCAGCACAGCGATCTGGCGAGCGCGCCTTTCGTCTTTGACCATGTCATCCTGTACGAAAGCGAGATGGGGCACGGCGGTTCGCGCTATCACCCCGTGGCGCGCTATCCGCTCGACCGTTCGGCGACAAGCGCCGCCGCAACCGCGCTGACATCATCCCATGTCGCGGCGAAACCGCCGGCGTCGCCATAATAGGGATCGGCGACGCTCGCACCGCGGCGGCCCGGCACCAGATCGAGCATCAACCGGACGCGCGCGGTGGCATCGGCAGGCGCAAGCGCGCGCGCTTCGCGCAGGTTCGCGGCGTCGGCGGCAAGGATCAGGTCGAAGCGGTAGAAATCCTCCACCGCCAGTTGCCGACCGCGCAGGCCAGAAATATCGGTGCCCCGGCGGCGCGCCTCGGCCTGCGCGCGGCGGTCGGGCGGATGGCCGATGTGCCAGTCGCCGGTGCCCGCCGAATCGAGCGTGGCCGCGATACCGGCGTCGGCAAAGGCCGCCCGCGCCGCGCCTTCGGCAAGCGGCGAGCGGCAAATATTGCCGAGGCAAAGGAAGAGGATCGCAGGCCTGTCGTCGCTATCGTTGCCCATATCGCTCCTCTTTGCGCCGAAGTTGAACCGACTTTCAACTTGCGCCTTTTTTCGGCTCTGCTAGCCATGAGCCATAACAGATAATGGGTCAGGGAGAGGGTTGCCAGATGGCCGAGACCGCCAGCGAAACCAACGCGGCCGCAGCGCCGGAATTTCAGGAGCCCAAGGCGACCGGCTATAGCTGGTATGTGCTGTCGGTGCTGGTGGTCGTCTATATCCTCAATTTCATCGACCGGCAGATCTTGAGCATCCTGGCGGTCGACATCAAGGCCGACCTCGGGCTGACCGACGCCGATCTGGGCTTTCTGGGCGGTGCCGCCTTTGCGGTGTTTTATGCGCTGTTCGGAATCCCGCTCGGGCGGCTGGCCGACAATTGGAGCCGGGTGAAACTGCTCTCGATCGGCCTCGCGCTCTGGTCGACGATGACCGCCCTGTCGGGCTTTGCCCGCGACCAGATGACGCTGACCTTTGCCCGCATGGGGGTCGGCGTTGGCGAAGCGACCGCCAGCCCCACTGCCTATTCGCTGATCTCGGACTATTTCCCCAAGAAGCAACGCGCGACCGCGCTCGCGATTTACTCCTCCGGGCTTTACCTCGGCGGCGGCGTGTCGCTGTACATCGGGGCGCTGATCGTCGAGGCGTGGAACAAAGCCTATCCGGGCGGCGGCCCGCTCGACCTGGTCGGCTGGCAGGCGGCATTCCTGGCGGTGGGCATCCCGGGGCTGATCGTCGCGCTGTGGGTCGCGACGCTGCGCGAACCGGTGCGCGGGGCGATGGACGGGATCGCCAGCCCCAGTTCGCCGACGCCGTTCCGCCAGTTCACGCAGGATCTGTCGACGATCGTCCCGCCCTTCACGCTGATCGGCGCGTGGCAGCGCGGACCCGCAGCGCTGGCGATCAACATCGGTTTTGCGGCGGCCATCGCGGCCTTTGCGTGGTGGATGATCGCATTGACCGGCAATGTCCCGCAATGGTCGGCGGTTGGGCTGGGCTATTATGCCGTCTTTTCGTGGGCCTGCACGCTGCGCGCGCGCGATAGCGCGACGTTCCGGCTGATCTGGGGCACCCCGGCGTTCATCTGCACCACGCTGGGTTACGGCATGGTCAGCCTGGCCGCCTATGCGCTCGCCTTCTGGTCGGCGCCCTATGCCGAAACGGTGCTGGGGCTGCCCAAGCAGGAACTGGCCACCATCCTGGGCGCCAACGGCGCGGTCAGTGGCTTCATTGGCGTGATCGTGGGCGGCTGGATGGCGGACCATCTGCGAAAGCGGAACCCGGCGGGGCGCGTCTTGATGATTATCTTTGGCGTCGTCGCGCCGATCATTCCCATCTGGGTGGGCTATACCACCGACAATGCCGCGCTATTCTATGCCATGAACTTCCTCGCCGGAATGCTGGGCGCTGCGGCCCTCGGCGCCGCCGCGGCGACAACCCAGGATCTGGTCTTGCCGCGAATGCGCGGCACCGCGACCGCCGCCTTTTTCCTGGGCACCACGCTCGTCGGCCTTTCGTTCGGCCCCTATATGGTCGGGCAGATTTCGGATCTGGCCGGGACGATCGTCGACGGCAAGCCGGTCGGTGACCTGCGCACCGGCATATTGTCGCTGATCGGCGTCGCGCCGATCGCGCTGATCCTGCTGTTCTACGCCTATCGCGCCGTCCCGCAGGCCGAAGCGACGATCGTCGAGCGCGCCGCGGCGGGCTGATCCGAAGGCGTTGTGCGTGTCGGCGGGCGCAAGCTGAATCTCGCCGCTGCGTCAGGACGCGGCGATGAGATCCCGGCTTTCGCCGGGATAACGAGACGATGACGAGACGATGACGAGATTGGGCGGGCGGCGTTTCAGCCCAGACCGATTGCGCCTTAACCCACGGGCGTGGTCGTAATCACGCCGCACGCAATGCGATCGCCGCTGTTGCCGCTGGGATCGGTTTTCATGTCGTCAGGACCGGCGTGGATCACGAACGCTGCGCCGTCGGCGTCGAGTACCGCGCCATCGCCGGTCAGGCGGGTGCCGACCAGTTGCAGCGTCGCACGGCCGATCGTATCGGGTTCGATGACCAGGTTGGGCAGATCGCCATGATGCGCGCCCATCGGGTTTTCGCGGCCGTGCTGCGCCCCGGTCGGGTTCCAGTGCGGACCGGCGGTGGTGAATTTGGGTGCGTCGCATGCGCCGGTCGCATGAACGTGCATGCCATAGGTGCCCGCCCCAAAGCCGCGCGCGACGAGTTCGAGCCGCAGCCCGCTGCCATCCTTGAAGATATCGACCCGCCCCCGGTCGGCGCCGCGCGCATCGACCAGATTGGCATAGGCATCGGGGACCGGGAGCTGGGTGACGGGCGCCTTGCCCATGTTGGCGCAGCCCGCGAGTGCGAGCGCGCCGACCAGCGTCGCGGCGGCGATCGACCAGGTTTTTGCATTTTGCGGCTTGATCATTGTCTGCTCCCGAGTGGCGGTTCGGACGTAGAACGCCGCAGCGGCGTTCGCGATCCCTTCGGCGACGACGATGCCCGGATTTGGCCGGAGTTCCAAGCATCTATGTTGGATCGGGGGGAGGGCGGACAGACGATAGCGCCGCGGCGCGCGGGCGAATCGGGAGGACCGAGGTGGTTCACGCGGAGGCGCGGAGACGAAGATCGTAGCTGGATGAACGCTGGTTTTGCAGGGCTTCCGGCATGGCGAAGGCGCGCCTTTTGCCATTTGTGTCGGGCGAAGTCGAAACACCCAGCGACGCCAAGCCCAGCCCGAGGGACATCTCGACTTCGCTCGATGCGAACGGATTTTGGAGGGTTGGCGGCAATAGTCGAGCGATGACGACCACGCTCACTTCGTCATCCCGGACTTGATCCGGCATCCCGCTTTTTTGAGGCCTGGACCGGCTTCGACATCAAGCGGGACCCCGGATCAAGTCGACACTTATCCTCTGCGGACAAGGGAAGAGCTGCTCCCCGGCGAAAGCCGGGGCCCAGGGAGTATCAAAACAGGCGTTACTTTCTGCCGCCCTGGACCCCGGCTGGCGCCGGGGAACAGATACTTGGTGAAAGGTATAAGCGCCGGTCAAGTCCGGGGTAACGACGGAAAGGTCAGGCCGGTTTTTGGTCGTTAGCCCTAATTGCCCCGGCACCCAAAGCAAAGGGCCGCGAATTGCTTCGCGGCCCTTTTCTGTCGTGACGCGTTTCGATCAGCGATCAGAAGACGCGCGCATATTGTTCGTTGCCGACGAAACCCAGCTTGCCGACACCGCTGCGCTTGACCACCGCCATGACATTGTCGACGACGATATAGCGCGAAAAGGGATCGGGCTGGACTTGCAGTTCGGGTTCGACCGGCAGCGCCTTGGTCTGTTCCAGATACTGCGCCAGCTGGGCAAGGTCGACCGGCGTCCCGTTCCAGGTGATCGTCCCAGCGGGGTCGATCATCACCTTGTTCTTTTCGGGGTCGACATTGCTGGCATCCGGGTTCGGAACCGGCAGATCGATCTTCACCGCGTGGGTCTGGACCGGGATGGTGATAATGAACATGATGAGGAGCACGAGCATGACGTCGATCAACGGCGTCGTGTTCATGTCCATCATCGGTTCGTTTTCGTCCCGATCTCCAACTGCCATGGACATGCGATTATTCCTTCATTCCTAAACGTCGGGCGCCCTTACAGGCGGCCCACCGTGCCCGAGCCAGGAGCCGGTTCGGAAATGAACCCGATCTTCTGGAAGCCGGCATATTGCATCGTGTAGATCACCCCGCCGATGCACTGGTACGGCGTGTTGACGTCGCCGCGGATATGCACTTCGGGGAAATTTTCTTCGGTGATATTCTGCGGACCGCCGATATCTTCGAGCAGCTGCTCGAGCTTCGCCTGGCCGCGTTCCAGCAACTGCTTGGAATCGACCGGAGCCTGGCCCCAATAGACTTCGCAGGCGGTGCTTTCGGGATTGGGTTCGCCGTCGCCGTCGGTATCGGCCGAGCGGACCGACAGCAGCACGTTTTCAGGCTTGGTCGTCGTCACCTCGAACGCAACGTCGGGCAGCTTGAGATTCACCGTCTCCAGCACCACGGGAACCGTGATGAGGAAGATGATGAGCAACACAAGCATGATATCCACGAGCGGCGTCGTGTTGATCTCGGACATCGGGGCCTCTTCGCCCCCCTTGTCGCCTACACTCATCGACATAGGATCTTATCCTGTCACAAAATTTCTGTCACGGACATCGGGCGGCGCGCCATCGGCGTATCGCCCTGTCCAGCGGACCCCGCCTGCCGCCACCGGGCGACAGGCAAGGATCCATCCAGGCCGATCAGGCCTTCTTCGGTGCCGCGGCGGGGGCAGCAGCCTTGGGCGCCTGCGCCGCCGGCTTCACCTGGCCGTTCGACATGATCGAACCGAGCACGTCGTTCGAGAAGGTCGACAGACGGCGGGCGATCGCCTTGTTGCGGCTCTGGAGCCAGTTGAAGGCGAGCACCGCGGGAACCGCGACGATCAGACCGATGGCGGTCATGATCAGCGCTTCACCGACCGGACCGGCGACGGTGTCGATCGAGGCCTGGCCCGATGCACCGATCTTCACGAGGGCGCGCAGAATACCGATAACGGTCCCGAACAGACCGACGAACGGTGCGGTCGAACCCACGGTCGCGAGGAACGCGAGGCCGCCGTTGAGTTTCGAGTTGATGTGGTTCTGCGAGCGTTCGAGCGTGCCGTGCATCCAGTCATGTGCTTCGACGGGGTCGGTCAGCTTGTTATGCTCTTCGTTGGCGCGCAGACCGTCTTCGACGACCTGGCGATAGGCGCTGTTCTTTTCCAGCTTTGCCGCGCCGTCGGCGAGCGTCGGGGCGCGCCAGAAATTGGCGTCGACTGCCTTGCCCTGGCTCATCACCTTATTCTGTTCGAACAGCTTGGTGAACAGGATGTAGAGCGTGCCGATGAACATGATCAGCAGCACGAGGAACGTGACCTGCGACACGATACCGCCCTCGCACAGCGCGGGGATCATACCATAGGGGCTGGCGCCTTCTTCTTTGACGCACATCGCTGCGGGCATCAGGCTCAGCCCTGCATCATGTGCCGGTGCCGCAGCAGCGGCATTTGCGATCAGATTAAACATAATGGATATTCCCTCTCAAGAAATTCGGTAAAATTCGAAACAGACAGCCGCGCGCCGGATCAGCGCAGGATCTGCCACCGGATACGATTGCTGTAGCTGCCACCCGTCGGGTTGCCCGCACGGTCCTTGCCCGGGTTGAACCGGCCACGGCGCTGGATGAGCTTGCAGGTTTCGGCGTCAAGGTCGGCGTGACCGCTCGACGACGTGACATCGCACGACGTAATGCGGCCATCGGCCCCATAGGTGACCCGAAAACCGGTCGTACCTTCACGCTCTTCGCGCATGGCACGCGCCGGATAATCGTCGTTCGTCGCCCAGCGGCCCGGGTTGCCGCGCGGCGTACCGGCGGCACTGAGGTCAGGCGACGGCGGCGGCGCGGGCGGAGCCGGCGGCACATAAACGGGTGCGGGCGGACGCGGCGGCGCGACCGGAACCGACTGGATCGTGTTGGTCGTGACCGGCGGCGGAATCGGCGACGGCGGCGTCACCACCGGCGGCGGCGGCGGCAGCTGGTTGTCCGGCGGCGGCGGCGGCGGCGGTTCTTCCGGCGGCGGCGGCTCTTCGATGTCCACCACGTCCAATTTTTCGGCGAGTTTCTTGACGATGCTGATATTCAGGCCGTTGACCAGGCCATAGCCCAGAACCGCCGTAAGCAAACCAACCAAGACAATCGCCACTACCCTGTTTTTAGGGTCGACATTATCACCATAAGCCATTCAGGGACGACGCTCCTTGCTAGATCATCCTGACACCAATTCCCTGCCGACGGGTTCGGTTGCCAAATGCCCGGATGATTTCCGATGCGTTCCACAGACCCGGCGGCGCTACGTTCGGCTTATTATGTTCTTGCCGGACGCTTCGACGCCCGTCCTATCGCGGTGGCGGCAAGTTCGCAAACCCTTTATCAGGGGTTAATGTGGCGTGTCCCATGATGGGGAGCAACACACCGCCACCGGTGTCAACAACGATGGAAAGTCAATCGACCATGCGCGCGTACCTGTCGGCAACGATAGCCGTAATTTTGGCGATGAGCCCCGGATTCGCTGGTGTTTCCGCGATGCAGACGGCGGCGACCGCAACCGCGGCGAGCCCCTATAGCTATGCCGACGTCGCCGACTTGGCGACCGCGGCACCGATGGCGCTCCACGCGCGAATTCACAGTGCCGTCGCGCTCAAACCAGCCCAGGCGCCGGGTGTCGCGGCGGGTCAAAGCCGATTCTATGTGGAGGCCGACGTGGTCAGCCTGATTCGCGGATCGGGACCGCTGGCTTCGCGCATTTCCTACCTCGTCGACCTGCCGCTCGATGCAAAAGGCAAACCGCCCAAGCTGAAAAAGAAGCAGCCCGTCCTGCTGTTTGCCCGCCCGGTCGCGGGCGCCGCCGCGGGCACCAGCAGCACCGGCAGCGTCCGCCTGATCGCTCCCGATGCCCAGTTACCGTGGGACACCGCGACCGAGGCGCAATTGCGCGCGATCCTGACCGAACTGGTCAAGCCCGGGGCGCCGCCCGCGATCACCGGCATCGCCAATGGCTTTCACGTTCCCGGCACGCTGCCCGGCGAAGGCGAGACGCAGCTGTTCCTGAACACCCGCACCGGCGAACCGGTGTCGCTGACCATATTGACCGCCGCCGACGGGTCGCGGCGCTGGGCCGCGGCGTTCGGCGAAATCGTCGACGGGTCGGCGGCGGTGCCGGCGCGCGGGACGCTGGCCTGGTACCGGCTCGCCTGCGGCCTGCCGCGCCAGTTGCCGCTCAACAAGCTGGCGGGAACGGCGCCCGAGGATCGGCGCAAGGCGGCGTCGGACTATGGCGTCGTGCTCGGCGCGCTCGGCGAATGCACGCGGACCCGCAAGCCGCCGGTGGGTTGATAAAGATTTGCTTCGACGCGGCTAAGCCGTGCCAGGCTTGTTTCGATGGCAAAAGCCGATAGGGCGCTCGCAACGGCGGGGCGCGGCTCCGCGTCTTGAACGGAGTCCAGCATGTCGCCCCATCCCGCCCCGACCGCTCCCCGCCCGCCGCTGCGCGTGGCGCTCGCCGGGATCGGCGTCGTCGGTGGCGGGGTCGTTCGGCTGCTCGAAACGAATCGCGACCTGATCGCACGCCGGGCCGGGCGCGCGATCGAGATCGTCGCGGTGTCGGCACGCGACCGCCACAAGGATCGCGGCATCGACCTGACGCACTATCGCTGGGAAGACGATATGGACGCGCTGGTCGCGGCGGACGACGTCGATGTCGTGGTCGAGATGATCGGCGGCGCCGACGGATCGGCGCTCACCCTCGCCCGCCATACGCTGGGCGCGGGCAAGGCGCTGGTCACCGCGAACAAGGCGATGATCGCGCATCATGGACTGGATCTGGCGCGACTCGCCGAGGAACAGGACACGCCGCTGAAATATGAAGCCGCGGTCGCGGGCGGCATCCCGGTGATCAAGGCGATCCGCGAGGGCGCGTCGGCGAACGCGATCGCGCGCGTTTATGGCATCCTCAACGGCACCTGCAATTATATCCTGACGCAGATGGAGCGGAACGGCGCGAGCTTTGCCGACGCGCTGAGCGCGGCGCAGGCCGAGGGATATGCCGAGGCCGACCCGACCTTCGACGTCGACGGCATCGACGCCGCGCACAAGCTGTCGATCCTCGCCGCGCTGTGCTTCGGCACCCGACTCGATATCGCGGCGGTGACCGCGCACGGCATCCGGGGTCTGATCGCCGCCGACATCCGCGAGGCCGAGGCACTGGGCCACCGGGTCCGCCTGATCGGCATGGCCGAGCGCGATGCAAGCGGACTTTATCAGCATGTCCAGCCGTGCCTCGTCCCTGCCGACCACCCGCTCGCCTATGTCCCCGGCGCGCTCAACGCGGTGGTTGCCGAGGGCAATTTCGTCGGGCGGCTGTTCTTCGAGGGCGCGGGCGCGGGCGCGGGACCGACCGCGTCGGCGATCGTCGCCGACATCATCGACATCGCGCGCGACGAATATGGCCCCGCCTTTGCGATGCCGGTCGATTCGCTCGACGCCGCGCCGGTCGCCGACGCGGGGGCACGGGTCGGCAAACATTATGTCCGCCTGATCGTCGAGGACCGCATCGGCGTCCTTGCCGAAATCGCCACCGCGATGCGCGACGCCGGAGTGTCGATCGAAAGCTTCATCCAGCGCGGCACCGACGAAGAGGATGGCGTCGTCATCGTGCTGGTCACCCACGCCGGCCCGGCAAGCGCGATCCACGCGGCGCTGGCGATTTTGGCGGGGTCGGACCATGTCGTCGGGACGCCGATGCTGATGCCGATCCTGGCGCTTTAACCCCGCTTGAAATTGCCCGCGGCTTCGTTACCGCGGTGACAGGGGAAGCAGGGGGCAGATATGGACATCGAAATCCGGCGCGGGCTGGCCGAGGCATGGGCGCTGGCGGGCGCGCATCGAGGCATGCTGGCACTCTATGTCGCGATCGGGGTGATCGTCCCCTTTCTGCTGCTGTCGAGCGAACCGATTTTCAGCCTGCGCACCGTGATGGCGATCCTGTCCGATCCGTGGACCTACCGCGTCGGCGGATCGATCACCGGCCCGCTTTGTCTGCTCGGCATCGTCGCGGTCGTCGGCGCGGGCGCGATGCTGGCGGCATGGAACGGCATCCTGGCCGACCTGCGCGAAGGGTTTTTGTCCGAGGTGATGTACGGGATGGTCGCAGGTGTCGCCTATCTGCTCGCCAATCTGGTGCTGGCCATCGGATTCGGCCTGCTGGCGGCGCTACCCCTGTTCGCGCTCGGCCCCGACGCGCTGTTCGGCACGGGGGGTGCGCTCGACATCGCGATCGGCCTCTATCGCCTGCTCATATCGCTCGTCGGCAGCTGGATCGCGGCACGCCTGTGCCTGGCCGGGGCGATCATGGGCGGGCGCGGCAAGCTGGAACCGGTGGCGGCTTTCATCGAATCGTGGCGGCGCACCGGGACCGCGCAGTGGCGGCTGTTCGGCTTTTACCTGCTCTATGGCCTGCCCTATGGCATTGCGGCGGGGGGGCTGGTCATCGCCCACGGCGCGGTGATCCTGAGCAATGCGCCGGGTGGCTGGATCGAAACGCTGATGAGCTTGGGCTGGATTCTGCTGTTCGCGCTCTATTTCCTCGGCCAGATCCTGATCCCCGCCGGGCTTTACCGCGCCAGCGAACCCGAGGTCGCGGCCAGCGAGGTGTTCGCCTAATCCTCCGGCTCGGGCGGCGGCGGCGTGCCGGTGTCGGGATCGGTCGCGCGCTTCGCCATTTCATAGAGCGCATTATATTCGGGGCCGGGCGCATAGCGGCCGCCGATCGACACCCAATTATAGGGCAGCGTATCGAGGCTCATCGCTTTTGCCTCGGCCCGCGGCAGCTTCGGCGGCGCGTCACGCCCCACCCCCGCAATCGCCCGCAATTCGGGGGTCAGCCGATGCAGTTCGGTGTCGGTGCCGCACACGTTGATCGACCCGTCGTCGGCGGGTTTGCAGCGGCGGATCGGGCCGACCAGTTCCTTCGCCTTGGCCGCGGCGGTTTCGGCATCGCGCGGCGGCGGCGGCGTCGGCGGCCCCTGCACCTGTGCCTGCGCTGTCACGGACCCGACGCATAACAGCGTGAAAGCGGCTCCGAATCGGGCGAAGCGTCCTCGACAAGCGGTGCGACCGGCCATATGGCGCCCACCATGCCCGACCGGGGCGGCAAGGCAAGACCAAAGACGGAGATCAGCGGACATGACGAATAGCGGCAGCAACCTCGACCGGGTGCTCGTGCTCGAAATGGTGCGCGTCACCGAAGCCGCGGCGATCGCGGCGGCCAAGCTGATTGGGCGCGGCGACGAGAAAGCCGCCGACGCCGCCGCGGTCGAAGCGATGCGCACCGCGTTCAACACGCTGTATATGGACGGCACGATCGTCATCGGCGAAGGCGAGCGCGACGAAGCGCCGATGCTGTATATCGGCGAAAAGGTCGGCAATGCGCCGGGCAAAGGCCCCAGGATCGACATCGCGGTCGACCCGCTGGAAGGCACGACGATCACCGCCAAGGCCGGGCCGAATGCGCTCGCGGTGCTGGCGATCGCCGAAGAGGGGTGCCTGCTCAATGCCCCCGACGTCTATATGGACAAACTGGCGGTAGGCCCCGGTTACTCGCCGAACATCGTCAATTTTGGCAACAGCATCCGCGAGAATGTCGAAGCCGTCGCGAAAGAAAAGGGCTGCACCCCGGCAGAGGTGATGGTGTGCGTGCTCGACCGCCCGCGTCACGAAGCGATGATCGCCGAGTTGCGCGCGCTGGGCTGCGGCGTCGCGCTGATCCCCGACGGCGACGTCGCGGGGGTGATCGCAACGACCAACCCCGACACCAATATCGACATCTATATGGGCAGCGGCGGCGCCCCCGAAGGCGTGCTGGCCGCCGCGGCGCTGCGCTGTGTCGGCGGCCAGTTCAAGGGCCGGTTGCTGTTCCGCAACGACGACGAGCGCAAGCGCGCCGCGAAATGGGGGGTCGAGGACCTCGACCGCGTTTACGATCTGGAAGATCTGGCGAAGGGCGACGTGATCTTTGCCGCAACGGGCGTCACCGACGGATCGCTGCTGCGCGGCGTCAAGCACCGCCGCGACGGGGTGATGACCACCGAAACGGTGGTGATGCGCGCCTCTTCGGGGACGGTTCGCTGGGTGAAGGGCGAGCACCGCGCGGGGTAAACCGGGGGCGGAGAACGACCGATTTCTGACCTATACTGTCGTCACCCCGGACTTGATCCGGGGTCCATGAGGCCTTGCACCGCCCTATACTGAGAGGGCGAATGGATCCCGGATGCAAGTCCGGGATGACGAAGATATGGGGGCCGCTCCCCACCTCTTTACCGCCCTTGGCATCAAAATATCCCCGCCACCAACCCTTCCGCCAGTGCCGCCCCCAGATCGCGGGCTTCGGCTAGCCGGTTCGCCGCGATCGTCTTGGGCGCCAGGATCGCCTCGGGCGTCTGCGCGGCGGTGTTCACGATCACCGGATCGGCGATGCGTTTCAACCGCCAGCCGGTCGCGATGCGGTCGAGTTGGCGCTGGGCGTTTTCGCCGTCGGAACCGGCGCAGATGATCGTCGCATAGGGGCGGCCTTCGAGCTGGCCGAGGCAGGGATAATAGCAGCGGTCGAACATTTCTTTCATCGCGCCCGACAGCGCGGCGAGATTTTCGGGGCCGACGAACAGATAGCCCCCCGCCGCGATCAGCAGGTCGGGCGTGACGTCCTCGGCGCGCACCAGCTGCCCCGCCGGTCCCGCCCCCGCGGCG